>Ga0224751_1002_pt4 | contig 25059 bp, 19 predicted proteins | sample LIM_F_Vancomycin_FD_182073 | JGI IMG/M metagenome (GOLD analysis project Ga0224751, IMG submission 182073) | Enriched cells from gastrointestinal tract of the lab mouse from Pacific Northwest National Laboratory (PNNL), Richland, Washington... | ecosystem: Host-associated > Mammals > Digestive...
GCCCAACGTGGCCGGCGGCAATCTGAGCATTTTCAACTATATTGAAACCGGCAGCATTGTTCATCAGATTTCCCTGAACGGCGGCATCCTGGCCGGTTCCCACCATCCCAGCGTGCAGGACCTGGGCATCAGCGGGCCTTATACCGCCAGCCTCCGTTCCACCTATATTCCGATGATGGCCGGTTACACGCTGAACCTTCCCATCGGCGACTACACCATGTTCTATCTGGGCGGTAAAGTCGGCGCCACTTACGGCGACGTGAAGACCACCATTCATGGCCTGGAAGACGGCAGCCGTTCCCGCACCATTTCCTCCACCAAGTTTTCCTGGGCGGCCCAGGCCGGTTTCAAGTTCAGCATCTCCAACAGCGCGGACTTCCTGATCGGCGCCCAACGTGGCCGGCGGCAATCTGAGCATTTTCAACTATATTGAAACCGGCAGCATTGTTCATCAGATTTCCCTGAACGGCGGCATCCTGGCCGGTTCCCACCATCCCAGCGTGCAGGACCTGGGCATCAGCGGGCCTTATACCGCCAGCCTCCGTTCCACCTATATTCCGATGATGGCCGGTTACACGCTGAACCTTCCCATCGGCGACTACACCATGTTCTATCTGGGCGGTAAAGTCGGCGCCACTTACGGCGACGTGAAGACCACCATTCATGGCCTGGAAGACGGCAGCCGTTCCCGCACCATTTCCTCCACCAAGTTTTCCTGGGCGGCCCAGGCCGGTTTCAAGTTCAGCATCTCCAACAGCGCGGACTTCCTGATCGGCTACGAATACTACCAGATTCAGGGTTATAATGATCCCGGCTACCACACCATCAAGCTGGGCTTTTCCTGGAACTTCTAACAACCGGCTATCAGGTTTTTACTGCCTTCCGGCGGCTCCGTTATACTGCGGAGCCGCCTTTTTTTGCGCATGGAATACCGGCCCGCACAACAGCAGAAAACAAGGAAAACGAAAAGTTGATACGTATCTTTAAACCGGCGCTACTCTTGTCCGGGAAAAGCGGGGGTACTGTTTTCTTCCGGAATATCCGGACGCAATAAGGCCGCCCCCTCATCCGAGAGGGAGCGGCCCTGGAAAAGCTCAACAATTCAGAGGATCTTACTTGGCAGGCTTGAACGGCTTGGGAGACGCATAGACTTCATAGTCCTTGATGCGGCCGTTTTCCCGGTCCTGGCGCGGCAGGTAGCGGAATCCTGAAAGTTTCTGCACCTTGCCCAGATCCAGCACGATCATGTGCGGATGCCTGGGGTTGTCCCCCTGCCACTTGGTATGCCAGTAGGTGGTGGGCTGGTTGTCCATCACCAGTCCCGCCTGGGCGGCTTCTCCCGTCGTTTCATGGGAATCCGCATAAACCACGGACCACTGTTCGCGGGGGAGCAGATTGCCGGAGGCATCCAGGAAGTTCAGCTCCGCAATGGCGGCATGGGGGCCGTTGTCATGAGCGTTTTTACTGACAATAGCGATGTAACGGGCCTGGACAGGAGCGCGGAATTTGATTTCCTGCTGGTCCGCCCCCTTGGCGAAGGAACCCTTGTGCACCAGCTGGCCGGCAGCGGGGGCCACAGGTTTGCCCACGCGGAAGACATCCGCCATGGCGGGGTCCCTGTTGACTTCATAAATGGCTTCCTTCACACCCTTCACCGTGCCGGAACCTCCGTCCACGTCCAGCACCACGATTTCATTTTTCCCGGGCTTCAGGTATTCTCCGGGGCAATAAAGAGCCTGCTGGGAGCCGATAAACCAGAAGCGGCCCAGATTGCGTCCATTCACCCACACGACGCCTTTCTTCCAGCCGTCCCGCATATCCAGGTAGGTATCCTTGGGATTGGAAACGTTGAAATACCCGCGGTGGAACACGGGCTGATCGCCCGCCGGCTTCTTGCCGGAGAAGGGAATAAGCTCCACCCCCTTGCACGGGAAGTTGTAGATAAGGAAGTTTTCCAGCTTTTTGCCGTCCAGCGTAATGGGGCCCCGGATGCCCTTGCGCTCGCCCTGTATCTGGCCGCCGAAGTTGATGCGGCCCATGTTTTCCACAAAAATGTCCACCGTGTGAAGTCCGGAGGGAATGACAATGTCACAGGAATCCTGCTTGTAACGGCGGTCCGCCGCCCCCTGCCTCTTGCCGTCCACGTAAACGATGGCGCGGTCCTGCATGTTGTTCATCTTCAGCTCTCCTTTCACCGGGCCGTTCACCTTTGTCCGGTACAGGATGAAGCCCAGGCTTTGCCCCAGGGCTTCCATGTGGACGGGCTCCTTGCGGATGACGGGCTGCGGCAGGCGGGAGAACATGCCGGCTGTTTCCGTAAACGTGATGGGAGGCAGCTCCATCATTTCCGGCTGGGCGGGAGGCTCGGGAAGCTTGTACGTATCACCGTAATAATCCTGAATAGTCTGGCGGAAGGTACGGTAGCGGTCCGTCAGGGTTCCGTTTTCGGAAATGGGAGAGCCGTAGTCGTAATTGGTTACATCCGGCGTATAGGCGCCTTCCCAGTTCGCCCCGTTCATGAAGCCGAAGGAGGTCCCCCCATGCACCATGAAGAGGTTGGGGGAAACGTTATTTTCCAGCATCCACTTCAGGTCTCGGTTGAAACCTTCCGTACTGCCGCCATTCTTGGGCTTGCCCCAGTGGTCAAACCAGCCCACCCAGAATTCGCCGTTGATGCGGGGCGTTTTTCCCTTGTGCTTCTCCAGATTCGCAAAAGCGCCCTTGGCTCCGCCGCCGAAATTCATGGCGGGAACAACGCCCGGAAGCGTGCCGTTCTTGATCATCCAGTCGTTCGGGCCGTCCGACGTGAAGGGAACAACTCCCGGAAGTTCCTTCCGGATAACGTCCAGATGCTTTTTCACGTAATCCTTGTCAGAACCATAGGAGCCGTATTCATTTTCCACCTGGGCCATGATGATGGGGCCTCCCTTGGTAATCTGCAGAGGTTCCAGCATGGAACAGACTTTTTTAAGATAAGCCATGGCCGGTTCCAGGAAGCGGGGATCCTGGGAACGGACTTTCAAATCTTCATCCTTCAGAAGCCAGCCGGGAAATCCGCCGAATTCCCATTCCGCGCACACATAGGGCCCGGGACGCACGATGACCCACAGGCCGGCCTTCTGCGCCTCCTTGATGAATTCCACAAAATCCAGATTGCCGGAAAAGTCCCATTTGCCCGGTTCCGGTTCGTGCGCATTCCAGAACAGATAGGTACAGAGAGTATTTATGCCCATGGCCTTCATGCGCTGAAACCTGTCCTTCCAGTGCTGGCGCGGCACGCGAGGATAATGCATTTCCCCGGAAATGATTTTGACGGGCTTTCCGTCCATCAAAAAATTTTCCTGATTAGTAGAGAAGACATGCCTGGCTCCGTCATTGGATTCCGGCAGAGGCATGGGAGCAGCCGCACAAAGATGCCCTGCCAGAAGCAGAACGGAGAAAAAGGATAATTTCATGGTTATGGAATTAATAATTAATTACGGTAAATGAGAGGGAGATTATGATGAAAAACCACCTCCTTTCAATTTAAAAAGGAGACGGTGACCCGGTTTTATTACGGAGCGGCACCATCCTGTCTTTCAAGATATATTATTTGATTTTTTTCCTCAAACGGTACGCCCAGGCTCCGAGCCTCCAGCGTCTCCTTCTTCATTTCTTCATCCACCCAGTACAGGTGCGACTCCAGCGGATTGTAAATTCTGGGGGAACAGAACCGGGTGGGAGATTCCGGCCAGCGTATCCAGCGCCAGCAGGCGATATGCGTGTAGGGTTCCCTCCAGCCGGGAATCCAGACGCAAAGTTCATGAAGACGCTGCTGGGCACGGTGAAGGGCCAGCTTCAGGGAACCGATATCCGGTGCATTGCGTTCCGCATCCAGGGCGGCATCCAGTCCAGCGTCCGACACAGCCATAATATTATTCGTATTGCCTACGGGATTTCCGCGGGCATCATACGCCAGTTCGGAAGAGAATGTTTCATACAGCCGGGGGAACGGCGTCTGCAGCGGCCACGCCCACAGAGCCGCCTGATACCGTTTTTCAAAAACCTTACGGGAACAGACACTGTAGGTAAGGGAATCCAGACGCAGGTCCACACCGCACTTCAGGGCCTCCTGCCGGAGAACGGAACAGACGTTGGTCATCAGGGTGGATGAATCCGCAAACGTCAGTTCCACCACCAGCCGTTCTCCCCGTTCATTTTTCAGCACTCCGTCAGTCCCCATTTCCCGGTAGCCGGCGCGGGCAAAATATTCCATGGCTTTTTTCTTGCTGTATTCCGGAGCTTTCAGCGGAAGAGTCAGGTCTCCGTACCCCTCCATGTAGGAACCGAGCCTTCTCATATTCCCGCGGAACAGGGTCTCAATCACCAGGCCCATGTTCACGGAATGCGCCAGACCGCGGCGGATATCCGGATTTTTCAACAACTTGTCCGAGCAATTCAGATACAGTCCGTACGGGGGACAGGCGTAATTGGCTTCCAGGCTGTATTTATCTATATAGCCCCGGTGCACTTCCGGCAGCTCCAGCCCTGCTTCCCACACCTCCGGCTTGCGAACGTTCATGATGTCCAGTTCCCCGCGGCGGAACATTTCAACCGCCTTGTTTTCCATGTTCACAAACACATGTTCCACCTGGTCCGCATTGCAGGAATGGCGGTAATACTTCCTGTCCTTCGCCCACCAATTTTTCACGCGGGCCAGGGTAATGCTTTCTCCTATCCGGATTTTAGCGGGAACAACCATGTAGCCACCCGTATTTGGAGGGACTTTCCACTGGTAGCGTTCCAGAAACAGCGCGTTGAAATCATGGTAAAAACCGGGATGGGCCGGGTGAAAATCCGCACAGGCCATGTAAGGCAGCAGCGGCCCGCGGGACGGCAGCGTAAGGGCAATGACGGAATCCCCGTATACCGTAATCTGATCATACATGGAACGGAACAGGGTAGTCCAGAACGGATCCCGGGCAAAACCGGACGTACGGAGGCAAATGTTCAGCAGAAAATCCTGCGCTTTCACGATGCGTCCGTCCGAATAGGCCGCTTCCGGATCCAGATGATAAAAAACGGTTTTTCCGTCTGCGGACAAAGCCCAGCGGTCCGCCAGGCCCGGAATGGGACGGAAGGTTTCCGGATGAAGCCCCACGAGGGGAAGCCACACGTTGTCAATGGCAGAGTAATTGAAAAAATTTTCACTTCCCGGCCCGAAAGCACGTAAAGTTCCGGGAAACGGAGTATTGATCCACAGCCGGACTTTTCCACCCTTGACGGCGCGCGGATCACCCACATCCGGCTCTTCCATTCCGGTTTGCCATTCCAATCCGTCCGGAACGTCTTCCAAAGGAAGAAGGCGGATATGGTCTTTCAATAACAGCCTTTTCCTGATGCGCTCCACGGAACGAGCCTGTTCCGCCAAACGCCGGCCGTCCCCTTCCCCGCGGGAAACGACCAGAAGTTTTTCCTTCCTCTCCCCTTCAGCCAATTCACGGCGCAGTTCCCGTTCCACGGCCCTGTTCCAGCGTTCCACAAAACCGTCAAATACGGCAGGCATCCCCCTGCCGTCCATCCGTCCAGAAAATTCATGCCACACATTCTTCTCACGCTGGGAAAAGTAAAAGACACCTCCCAGAAAGACGGAAAGGGCCAATGCCCCCAGTATGGATATCCAGCGCAACACAACTCAGATGGCCGCCACATGTTAACCGATTCCGGAAACAACGGAAAACAGAAAACCCATCTTCCGCGCGGAACCGTTCACTTCGCCTGAAACAGTCCGCAAGGCGGAAGATGGGGGAGCAATCAACAATTAATATTGAAAGGAACTTAGAATTCGACCGTCACACCGCCGAAGATTCCGAATCCACGGGCTTCACGCGGACCGAAGTTATAATCATTCGTCATGATGAACTTCTGGTCAAACAGGTTTTCCAGACGCACATGGAGGGACACATTGTCCGTTGCCTGGTAACGGGCAAACAGGCGCGCCGTAAAGAAATTGTCCAGACGGGCATAGTTGTAGTCCGTGCGTCCCATGGCGGCCGTTACGCCGAAGCCGACCGTCAGCTTTTCAACCGGGGAGGTATAAACCTCTGCGTTGACGGTGTGGCGGGCGGTATTGGCCATCTGAATGGTCTCGTATTTGCCGATGGAATCGCGCTTGGGCATCGTGAAGGTGTAATTGGCATAATAGCCGCTGTTCCACGCGTCCTTGAACTGCCCCTTGAACGCCACTTCCACACCGTAGGAAGTGCAGTGGGAATAATTGGCGTAAGTGGTATAGGAGTTCGGCCAAGTGCCTACGCTCTTGGTGCCGATTTCATCGTTAATGCGGGTCCAGAAGCCCGTCACGGAAGCATAATGGCCGTCCGCCAGGCGCTGTTCCACACCCAGGTCGCCGCCCAGGGACTTGGACACATCCAGATCAGGGTTGCCTACATAACCGTAATTGGCCGCATACTGCTCAAACCAGGTGGGCGCGCGGAAACCGGACCCTACGGAACCGAAAATACGGGTGGGGGAATCCTTGCCCGTCACTTTCCAGGAATTGGAATAACGCCACGTAAAATGATTGTTCCAGACGGAATCATGTTCCAGGCGCAGGGCCACGCTGGCGTCAAAGCTGTCCGTGGGTGACCACATTTGCTCTGCAAAGAAGGCAAGCGTGCTCTGCCATTCATCCTTGGCAACGTAATTGTTTTCGCTCATGTAGTCGGAACGGTCCCAGGCCATGCCGGCGATGGTTTTCCATTCCTTGTTCCACGTCAGGGCATTGCGCCACTCCGCCTGGAAGCGGCGGTTGCGCATCACGTTGGGCTGGAAGTCAAATCCGGGAGTATGGCAGGAATAGTCCATGTTGTAATGCCCCACCATGAAGCTGGTGGACCACAGCTTGGAAATTTCCGCATCCACACGTCCTGTCACCAGGTTGCTGCGGTTCTTGTCTTCCGTATTGTACAGATGGGGATCCGGAACGGAAGGCCACTGGTTATAATCCACATACGGCGTGGGATATTCAAAGTAGGAATCCAGGCGGCGATAGGTAAAGCTCACCTTCACCTTGTCATTGATGTCATAGCCCAGGCGCACGGCTTCCTGCCACTGGCGGAAATCGTTCATGCCTGTCCTGTTGTCATAAATGGCCGGATAGATTGACGGATCGTTTTCCGTAGTTTCAAACCCAACGCCAACAAAATAGGAAAGCTTCTTAATCTTGCCGGAAGAAGTGACATAGCTGTTGAAAGAGCCGAAGGAACCGGCCTCCGCAAAAATCCTGGTTACGGGATCGCCTTCCCCCTCCGGAGTATCCATCGCGACAACGCCTCCAATGGCGCCGGAACCGAAAACGGCGCCCTGCGCTCCTTTCACCACTTCCACATTGCCCACCGTAAAGAGATTGGTGATGCCCAGCAGCTTGTTGCCGGACATGTTGGCATCACTGATGCGCATGCCGTCAACCATGGTCAGAGTGTAGGTATCCTTGTTCATCCCGCGGATGACGGTGTTGCTCACGGAACCGCGCTGCCAGGTGCCGCCTCCGTCCAGCGTGAAAACGCCGGGCGTCTGGGAAAGGGCTCCCGTCAGGGTTTCAATGCCCGCCTTCTGGAATTCTTCCGGATTGATGATGGAAACGGACACTCCAGACCGGTTGTACGGCACGCCCACAAAGTGGGACGCCATAGTCAGTTCCGGCATAACCTGCATGGTTTCCGTCCTGACGGAGGGCTTGGAGTCTTCCTTTTTAGCGGACTCGGCAAGAGAGGACTGGCCTGCGAATGCGGCAAGGCCAACAGCAATTGCGCCCATTTGAAGGGCTTTCTTCGTATAAAGCATGGTTGTAGTGCCTTACGTTCGGTAACTCGCCGAACAGTTGGACAACCTCACAGGCTGGTTTTCTGGCTTGCGAGGCAGGCTCGCTTACAGTGGCGGTACCGCTCCGGACTCACACCGGTATTCCCCATTTATTTCCTGCCCGGCTACGGGCGTCCCTGAGGTCTGTAACCCTTCCCATAAGGGTTCATGGGACGGATGAAATACCAAAGAGACCGGTATGACAAGACAAAAAAATTTTTCTTTGAACATCCAGATGAATTGCAGTCGTTTTCCCTTTTCAGCGTATTGTTCTCCATCCCTCTTTTCCTCACGGGGCCTTCCATTTTTGTCTTGTCACTCCCGGCGCATACAGGACATGATGCGCTCATGACGCTCCTTGTTCCCACGTTCCCGCAACAGGGAAGATTTCCCGTCTCCGGCGAAGCTTCCGGCTATGTGGAATTCCGAACTTGCAAGGCGCTTCCTTTCTTTCTCCGGCGCGGGCAGCCCTTCGGTACTCCGGTTCCAATTACTGTGGCATGAACGTTTTTTCACATGGAGGAGATTTAAAATCCCTGGCGGAGGAGGCCTGCCGCCCGGAACGGGATATTTTGGACTTCAGCGTCAACCTGAGGCCGGAAGGTATGCCGGAGTTCATCGTTTCAGCATTGTGGAAGGCCATGGAAAACGCAGTGCCCTACCCTTCTCCGGATGCGGCGGATCTGCGGGAACTGGCGGCGGTTCATTACGGGCTTCCTTCCGGCTGCTTCGTATTTGGAAACGGGGCCAATGAACTCATTCACGCTCTTCCGCGCGCATTAAACCTTAAACAGGCCGTCATTCCGGAACCCGCTTTTTCCGAATACAGGCTGGCCTGCCTGCGCCACGGCACGGATGTTCTTTCCATCCGGACGGAGGAACGGAATTCCTTCCTCCCGTCTCTTTGCCGTCTGGAGGAACAGGCCGCAGACGGAAGCGCTGTTTTTCTGGCAAATCCCAGCAATCCGTCCGGCGGCCTGCTGGACGCAGCGGCCCTGCACAGGGTTGTCCAGAGCCGCCCCGAAGTCCTCTGGATCATTGACGAATCTTTCATGGATTACGCACAAGGAGCGGAATCGCTGCTCCGTGAAGCGGCCCTCCTTCCCAACCTGGTGGTTCTGCGCTCCCTGACCAAATTTTACGGCATGGCCGGCGTCCGGTGCGGTTTTTCCATCTGTGCCGCTCCGCTCGCGGAGCGGCTGCGGCGATCCCTGCCCGCCTGGAACGTGAATGCCTTTGCGGCGGCAGCGGTGAAGGCCGTGCTGGCACAACCCTCCTCCTGGGCAGACAGGGAACGCGCCCGGAACCGGGAACGCCGGGACGACCTGTTCCGCAGGCTCTCCTCCCTGCCGGGCGCCGCCGTACTCCCGTCCGAGGCCAACTTCCTGCTCTTCCGCCTGGCGGGGGCGCCTCATGGCCTGGCAGCCCGGCTCCTGAAAAAATACGGCATCGCACTGCGCGACTGTTCCAATTATCCGGGTCTGGAAACGGGCTGCTGGTTGCGCTCCGGCGTCCGCACGCCGGAGGAACACGCCCTGCTGGCGGAAGCTCTGCGCGCCGAACTGGCGGGAAACGGCCCCTCCATTATCCGTAAGGCTCCCAAACCGGCCCTGATGATTCAGGGCACTTGCTCCGATGCAGGAAAAAGCGTTCTCACGGCAGCCCTGTGCCGCATTTTCCTTCAGGACGGCTATCACGTGGCGCCGTTCAAGGCGCAGAACATGGCTCTCAACTCCGGCGTAACTGCGCTGGGAGAGGAAATGGGCCGCGCCCAGCTGGTGCAGGCCCAGGCCTGCCGCATTGATCCGGATGCCAGAATGAACCCCATTCTTCTCAAGCCCCATTCCAATACCGGCTCCCAGGTGATCGTGATGGGGCGCCCCGTAGGCCGCATGGACGCGCGGGAATACTTCACGGCTAAAAGGCGCTTCTGGCCGGACGTATGCAAAGCATACGATTCCCTGGCGGACGAATATGAACTCCTCTGCCTGGAAGGGGCCGGAAGCCCCGGAGAAATCAATCTGAAATCAGCCGACGTGGTCAACATGAACATGGCCCGCTACGCGCGTGCCAGAGTCCTGCTCGCCGGGGACATTGACCGTGGCGGAGTGTACGCCTCCTTTCTGGGAACGTGGATGACATTCGCCCCGTGGGAAAAAGAACTGCTGGCGGGGTTCGTGGTCAACAAATTTCGAGGAGATCCGGATCTGCTGGCCCCGGCGCACAGCTACATGCGGAACCGTACGGGCAAGCCTGTGCTGGGCATCATCCCGATGATGCGGGACATCAACATTCCGGAAGAAGACCGCGCCACGCTGCCCCCTGGCCACGGGGAGCACGGGAAACATGCGGATTGCCTGGATGTGGCCGTAGTCATGCCCGCCCACGTCTCCAACTTCACGGACTTCGCCCCTCTGGCGGCGGAGCCGGACGTCCGGCTCCGCCAGGTGCGGACACGGGAGGAATGGGGAAATCCGGACCTGGTCATTCTGCCCGGCACTAAGAGCGTGGCTGCGGACCTGGCCTCTCTCCGTTCCGCCGGGCTGGAAGAACCCATCCGCCGTCATGCCGAAAAGGGAAAGTGGCTTCTGGGCGTCTGCGGAGGGCTGCAAATGCTGGGGACGGACATTCTGGACCCGCTGCACATGGAATCCCCGGAGGAGCGCACGCCAGGACTGGGGCTGCTGGAACTTTCCACCACCTTCTCCTCAGCCAAAACCCTGATCAACGTACGCCGGGCAAACACGCCGCTGCCCGTTCCCGCCGCAGGTTATGAAATCCACCATGGCGTCACCAGCCATCAAGAATCCAGCCCCCCCGTCATGTTCCGGGAAGACGGCTCCCCCTGCGGCTACGGCAAAGGCCGTATCTGGGCCACGTATTTGCACGGCATGCTGGACGGAGACCAATTCCGCCGCGCATTCATCAACATGGTCAGGAAAGATTCAGGACTGAAAGCCAACCCAGCCCTGCACACCGCCTATGACCTGGACGGAGCGCTGGACCGTCTGGCGGACGTGGTCCGGAAACATCTGGACCTGAAAACCATTTACCGAGCTCTCCAACTGAAACGCTGACCCATGTTCCCGTGCCCATTCATCCTGCCTGCGGCCTTCCTGCTGGATATTCTGGCGGGAGAACCGCCCAACAGGTTCCATCCCGTCTGTCTGATCGGCCGGTGCGCGCTCCGCATGGAAACACTGGCGAGGCAAAGGTGGGGAGGAACTTTTCATGCGGGAATGGCGGCCGCGCTGGCAACCTGCATTGCCGCATGGTTCGGCTGCGCGGCGCTCTTCCTTCCCTTTTCCCTGTTACCCTCCCCCTGGGCACCCTGGATTCCGTCCGTTCTGGTCATTTACATCTGCATGGCCCCGCGCAGCCTGGCCGAGCATGCCCGGAAGGTGGAAAACGCCCTGCGCAGCGGGAACGCCGGAGAGGCCCGGCACTCCGTCTCCATGATCGTGGGACGGGATACGGAACGGATGGACGTCTACGGCATCGCCAGAGCGGCCATTGAAAGCGTGGCGGAGAACTTGACGGATGGCGTTTTTTCCACCCTGTTCTGGGCCTCAGCAGGCTGCCTGGCAGGAGGCGCCTCCGGGGCGGCTTCCGCCGCGCTGGCGCATCGTGTTTTCAACATCCTGGATGCCATGTGGGGGAAAAAAAATGACCGGTACAGACACTTCGGCACCTTTGCCGCACGCACGGATGACGCGCTCAACTTCATCCCCGCACGCCTTATTTTACCGTGTATTTCCTTTTCCGCCCTGATGGTGAAAGGAACCTCCGCCCGGAGGGCGCTCACCATGGGATGGGCCTTCCGGAACGCCCACGCCAGCCCCAATTCCGCATGGAGCGAAGCGGCCTTCGCTGGAGCGCTGGGCCTCCGTCTCGGGGGCCCGGTCTCTTACAAGGGAATTCCTGCAAACTACCCCTGGATAGGAACAGGGCGAACCAAAGCCTCCGCCAGCGACCTGGCCCTGGCCATTCGGCTCATGTGGACGACTGCCGCCACGGGTACGCTGGCGTTCACTCTCCTTCTTCTCTTCACCCCCCACTTCTGGACATCATGAACAAACTGCATATCCCCCCGTTGGACGAACAGGCCGCAAAAGCGGCCCTGGAACATCAGAAAATTCTGGCCAAGCCTCCCCTTGCCCTGGGAAAACTGGAACCCGTGGCCATCCGTATTGCCGGCATGACCGGCAATCCCGCGCCGCGCCTGAAGGACAAAGCCATAGTCCTGTTCGCCGCGGACCACCACATCGCCGACCACGGCCTCAGCCTGACATCCACGGACGTCACCTACATCCAGACCCGCAACTTCCTTCAGGGCGGAGGCACGATCAACGCCTTTACACGCAACGCGGGAGCACGCCTTTCCGTAGTGGACGTAGGCGTCAATTACGACTTCGGCGACCTGCCGGGGCTGGTCAAAAGAAAAGTCATGCACGGCGCCAACGACTTCAGCAGGGAGCCGGCCATGACGCGGGAACAGGCCCTGGAATGCCTGCAAGTGGGCATTGACATGGCCCGTGAAGAAAAAAACAAAGGGCTGGACATTGTGGCCGCCGGAGAAATGGGCATTGGCAACACCACCCCCTCTTCCGCCATCGTGGCCGTGCTCACGGGCACCCCTGTGGAAACCGTGACGGGACGCGGTTCCGGCGTCAGAGGAGAAGTCATCCGCAAAAAAATAAAACTCATCGAACAGGGAATCGCCCTGAACAAGCCAGACCCTTCCGATGCCATTGACGTGCTGGCGAAGGTGGGAGGACCGGAAATAGGAGCCATGGCCGGACTGATGCTGGGGGCGGCCTCCCTGCGCGTTCCCATCGTCATTGACGGCTTCATTGCCGGGGCGGCCGCGGCCATCGCCCAGGGCATTCGCCCGGAAGCGGCGCAATACTTCATCGGCTCCCACAACTCTGCGGAACCTGGGCATAAGCTCATTATGGACCACATCGGCGTCACCATGTACATGGACCTGGGCCTCTGCCTGGGGGAAGGCACGGGGGCGGCCCTGTTCTTTCCCCTGCTGGACGCCGCCACGCGCGTACTTTCTGAAATGAAAACCCTGCCGGAACTGGACATCACCGTTCCGCGCTGACCCTTTCTTCCCTGTATCCATGGCTGTCATCACCACCATCCGCTCCGCCTTCGGCTTCCTGACCCGGCTGCCCGTAGGGCCGTGGCCGCTGCAAAATGACCTGAACGGAATTTCCGCCTGGCTACCGCTGGTTGGCCTGGTGGTGGGGGGGCTTGCGGGTGGCCTGACCTGGACGGCAACCCTGCTCTTCCCCCCCCTGGTCTGCGGCGTTATCGGCTGTGCCTGCTGGGTAGCCGTCACGGGCGGCCTGCACCTGGACGGAGTAGCGGACTGCGGAGACGGGCTTCCCATTGAAGTATCCCGGGAACGCAGGCTGGAAATCATGAAAGACTCCCGCCTGGGGACCTTCGGCGGCACGGCCCTGTTTTTCAACCTGGCGTTCAAGGGAGCCGCCCTGGCGACTCTGGCGGCCCACGGCTCCTGGGAACTTCTGCTCACGGCGTGCGCTCTGGCAGGATTGCTTGCCCGCAGCCAGATATTCATCGCCATGCGCTTTCCGGGCGCACGGCCAGGAGGCATGGGGGAAGCGTTCAAGCAGGGAACGCGCCCCGGTCACGCCCTGGCTGCCGCAGCCGTCACCCTGGCTGCCTGCGCTCTGGCAGGATGGAACGGGCTGTACGCCCTGCTCTCCGCCCTGGCCGGCTCCATGGGCCTGCTTCTATACGCGCGCCGCCGCCTGGGCGGCGTTACCGGGGATGTATTCGGCTGTACCGTGGAATGTACGGAATGGCTTGTCCTGCTCACCTTCTGCACTTTATGAAAACTCCACACAAATGCCGCGTTCCTGGCCTCAACATCGGATGCACCTCCTTCATCATCCCGGACTACTACGTGCCCGCCATCAGGGAATGCGTCCATTACGCGGATGATGTCGCTCTGCTCCTGCTGGAAGCCGGAGAATGCGGAAAGGAACTCATTACCCCTGCGGAAATACGGGAACTGGCCGGAATCGCTGCAGATGCCGGGGTTACCTGGAACGTCCACCTGCCTACGGACGGCGGCTTCGCCACGGAAGAATCAAGCCGCCGTTATACGGAAAACATCATTCGCGCCATTGACCTGACACGGGAACTGGAGCCCCACACCTGGGTCATGCATGTGGTCACGGACCATATCCCCGGTCCTGATATGCGCCCCCATCTTACGGAACGCGAAACGGAACGAATCCTCCGGAGTCTGGAACAAATCACGCCCCACCTCCCCGCACCGGAATGCCTGGCCCTGGAAAATTTGGAACGCCATCCGACCGACTATCTGGACAAACTGGTAGCCGCTACACCCCATTCACGTTGCTTTGACATAGGCCATGTCTGGAAAGAAGGCCTGCGGCCGGAAAAACTTCTGCCGCTCTGGCTGCCGGACATACGCATGTGCCACCTGCACGGGCTGGAAAAACGGGACCACAAATCCCTGCACCACATGCCTGCCGCTACGCTGGACGCCATTCTGCACCCCATGTGGGACCTTCATTTCTCCCCCCTTATTACGCTGGAAGTCTTCAGCCTGGATGACTTCCTGAACTCCCACCAGGCCATGCTGGAATCCCATGAACGCTACATCACCAAACACTTACGCCAATACCGCACGCATGACGCTCGTCCTGGGCGGCATCAGAAGCGGCAAAAGCCAATACGCTGAACAAATAGCCGCCGGATTCGGAAAAAAAATCCTGTACGTCGCCACGGCGGAAGTCTGGCCCGGAGCCGGCTCCATGGAATACCGCGTGCGCAAGCACCAGGAACGCCGTCCTAAAAGCTGGCTCACGCTGGAATGTCCCCGTCATGTAGCTTCTGCCGTCGGGGAATCCGGCTTGCTGGACCAGGTGGACGGCGTCATTCTGGAATGCGTCACCCTGCTCGCCTCCAATACCCTGTACGCCCAGAAAGACCCCACGGACTACGAGCCGTTCCAGGAAGCGCTGATTGAGGAAATAGAAGCTTTGAAAAAGCTCATCCGCCAATCCCCCGTGCCCTGGGTGCTTGTTTCTTCTGAAACCGGCATGGGCATCAGCCAGTCAGATGCGGAAACGCGCCACTACTGCGACGGGCTGGGCATTGCCAACCAACTCCTTGCCAAAAGCGCGGATGAAGTCTACTTCATGGTGGCGGGACTGCCCCTGACCGTGAAAAAAGGCTGAAACGCCCGGAGAGCAGTTCTCCCGTTAGTCAGGAAAAGAAAACGCCGGAGATTAAGCATATCATCCCCCTTGTGCCATGTTGGTTCCGCTTTCATCATCCATGAAAAGCTCTTCCGGGAAGTTCGCGGCACAGACGGGAAATAAAAAGGGAATCCGGTGTTCGGCCGGGCCCCCATACCTCAATCGTCAACGCTGGTCTGAACCGGACCATCTCCAGAATTTGGGAGCCGAAACCTTCTACCGCCTGGAACAGAAGGAACACATGGTCAACCAAAGCGTCAACGCTGCCGTGCACTGCTCATTCCTAACACTTATTTCCATCCGGAAACATGACGGAGGGAATCCGCAGGAAAATCCCTCCGTTTTTTCAGCAGCTCATCGTATTCCACAGGAAATTCTTGACTCTCCGGCCCTCTTGCCTCTTAATTCTTTTGCTTCACGTGCCGTCGTGGCGGAATGGTAGACGCGCTCGACTCAAAATCGAGTTCCAAAAGAGTGTGGGTTCGAGTCCCACCGGCGGTACCAATCAATAAACCCTGGGAGCTAAACGCTCCCAGGGTTTTCTATTATCAGTCGATAACGCTTCATTTCTCAAAGAGACTTCCCCGTAGTAATTTCAGGAAGGAATGAGACGGACTTCCGCACCCAGTCCGCGTCAGACAATGATCTGGCGGTGAAGTCCCGCTCCCCGTAAAGGTTCGAAAAACCATGGACAAACAACCTTTTGACCGGATTGCTCATGAGCGCTGCGCTTAATCGCGGGCAATCAGAAAAAAGAAATGGTTCATACCGCTTTTTCCACCGTCGGATTTTTTAAATCAGCATTTACTCCCGGCCTTATGCCGCTGCGGGCAGACAATCCCGGAGCGGCTGCTTTAAAAGTTTGTGTCACCAGGGCGTGTTCGTCTGATACCTCTATTGTATCAGTGGGAGCTATAAAAAAATATTGTCCGGGGTTTTCCGTTTCCAGGATAACCAGAGAAGAAGTGTCGCTAAGAAGCGCATGGATAGTACACGCAGCCGTACAAGTCAGCGCATAGGATGCGCTCGGTATGGTATTCACTTTCATCAAGCAGATTTAGTGCCGGAAACGGGAGAAAAGTCATCCATGCCGATACGTGCACATTTCCTGGCGGAAATTGGGGGAAAGTGAGAAAATGGAGAATAAGAAATGGATCCGCCCAACAAAATACGCAATAAAATATTTATCTTAAATGAATTAAGAAATAATTACAAACCACCTGCAGCCGTACCGCTCAGGAATGTAATGCATTGATAACACCATATCATTTATACATTATCCGCCCACTTTACCTCATCAAAAAAGACCAGTAGCTTAAATCCTAAAACGATTTACAGAATATCAACAACTTGCAACAACACCAGCTCTCCTTTTGGATTCTGCGGGGCAGGCAATCCCTACAATTGGCTCGAATTCACGCAATGCGATACGTATATACAAGAGTATGACTTCGTTGCCAGCTTCTTCATTGGTTGAAACAGTAGCCAATAAAATCAAACAGATGATTCTCAGCGGTAGCCTGGTCAATATCCTGCCCGGAGAAAGAGAACTCGGGCACAGGTTATCCGTAGGCAGGGAAACCATCAGAAAGGCCCTGGCCCTTCTGGAAAGGGATGCATGGATTGCCCCCCCACGCATCAAGGTTCCGAGGCGCATCCTGAAAACTACGGAAGAAGAAACGGTTAAAAATATCTTCTGCCATCCGGTTCAGGAAAAAAAAGAAATTCTCGGATTTCTGACGCCCCAGCCCCTCAAAAGGCTGGCTCAAAGCGTATTGGCGGAGATATATACCATCTCCAAAATTCTGGAGGAAGACGGCATCAGCGTCCGTATCTTTGAAGCTCCCTGGATCTTAGGCAATAACCCGGACAAGAGGCTTGCCAAGCTTGTTACCAAATCCGAATGCGTCTGCTGGATACTTCACCGTTCCTCGGAGCAAACCCAGCTCTGGTTCAAGACGCACCGCATCCCCTGCATTGTGCGCGGCACCTCCTACCAGAGCAGCAACCTTCCCTATCTGGACCGCCACTGGGCGGCCACCACGCATCATGCGGCGCAGCACCTTTGGAACAAGGGGCACCGAACGGTAGGCCTGTGCCTGCCTCCTGATCCGTTGAAGGGCCACCAGCTCATGCAAAAAGGTTTTTTCAGCTTTGCGGAACAGGGATGGAATCCCATCCTGGTTCCCACCCCGTTTGAAACGCCTCTCTTCTTTGAATACCTGGCCAAAGCGTTTAAAGAACATCCGGATATGTCCGCCCTGGTAGCCACACGGGGCAACCAGATCGTTCCCATCCTTTCCTGGGTGGAAGCCCGTTCGCTGAGCATTCCGGATCAGCTCAGCCTGGTCAGCCTGACATATGAACCCTTCATGGAACGCCTGCTGCCCACGATCACCTATTATGAAGAGAACCAGACAAAAACGGTTCACAAGCTCATACGGATGCTCCGCTCCCTGACAGCCGGAAAAAATATCAAGAGCATTTCCGTCATTCCGGAAATATACCCCGGCCAATCCGTTTCCCTGCACGCACCTTCCGCATAATGCCTTTTTCCGGAAAGGAAAGAATCAAGGGAACAGGAAAACATCAACAGTCAAATATCCTGGCAGCAGACAAAGAAGAATTCCTCCAGAAGACAGAATCTTCTTTCGGGAAACGTATCAGGGATATCCCCGCCATGATTGTTTCCGTACTTCCACGCTCTGCACGTTTTTTCCTCTTTTCATGGCTGCTTTACTCCCTGACGATCTTTCCGGCGCCACCCCTGCATGCGGATGAAGTCAACGTCATCCTTATCGGCGGACAGTCAAACGCCACAGGGCAAGGGTACGTCAACAACATTCCTCCCTGCTTCAAAACGGATAAACGGATTCTTCTGTACTATTCCGGCTCCCTCAAAGGGACAGAACCGGCAGAACAGCTTGTTCCCTTGAGCCCGGCATCCGAATCCCCCGACCGTTTTGGCGTGGAACTAAGCCTGGGAACAGCGTTGCAGAAAAAATTCCCGCAAAAAAAATGGGCCATCATCAAGCACGCCCGGAGCGGAAGCAACCTTTTCCGGCAATGGAACCCAGGAAAAACTTCTCAGGATAAGCAGGGGGAAGAATACGTCAAATTGCTCCGTACCGTCCGCAACGGAATGGAAGCCCTGAAAAAGCAGGGACATGCTCCTGTCCTGAAAGCCATGGTGTGGCAACAGGGGGAAGGAGACGCAAGGGACATTGCCGGCATCAAAAACGCTCTGTCTTACGGCGCCAACCTGAATAACCTGATTAAACGCATCAGAGCGGATCTGGAAGCCCCCGGTCTGGCCTTTATCTACGGCAGCGTTCTTCCCGTACCCGCTCCGGCCCGTTTTCCGGGCAGGGAAAAAGTGCGGCAGGGGCAAAAGGATGTGGCGGAAGAATCCCGTACCTCCTTCTCCGTCAACAATGCGCTCTATGTCCCCGCAGACGATCTCCAGCTGCGCAGCATGGACTTCCGCACCCCCTATCCCACGGATACCGTCCATCTGGGCACGCATGGAGTTCTAGTCCTGGGAGAACGCTTTGCCTCCGCATTGGAAAAGCTCTGGAGACAAAAAAACTGACACCCCTGCTCTTTTTTTCTTCCCCACTTTCTCCAGCCCCATCCGGAAAACCAATAATGTTTGACATCCCTCCGGGCTGCGGATAGGGTTGACTATCATTTCATTCCCTGCCTCCAACTCCGTTGAAAGGGGACGCAACACAACTCTCTCATCCATTATTGCCCATGAACCCATTGAAAGGAGCATGCATCATCGGCCAGTCCGGTGGCCCCACCGCCGTCATCAACGCCAGCGCACTGGGAGCCATTCAGTCCGCCCTGCAAAGCGAACAGGTCACGCGCGTGCTGGGAGCCGCCAACGGGATTGAGGGAGTGCTCAAAGAACGCCTGTTCGATATGGCCCGGGAAGACCCCGGAGAATTGGAATTGCTCAAATATACCCCGGCATCTGCCCTGGGTTCCTGCCGCTACAAGATGGCCGCCCCATCCGTGGATGATACGGATTACCGCCGTCTGCTGGAAATTTTCCGAAAATACGACGTACGCTACTTTTTCTACAACGGAGGCAACGATTCCATGGATACCTGCAACAAGATATCCAAATTCATGCAGCAGTCCGGTTACGAATGCCGCGTCATCGGAATCCCCAAGACCATTGACAATGACCTTCACGGCACGGACCACTGCCCCGGTTTCGGCTCTGCCGCCAAATTTATCGCTACCTCCTGCATGGAAGTTCACCAGGACCTCCGCGTATACGACAAGGGACGCGTCACCATTGTGGAAATCATGGGCCGCCACGCCGGCTGGCTGGCCGGATCCGCAGCCCTGGCCACGTATGCGGGAGCAGGTCCGGACCTGGTTTACCTGCCGGAAGTTCCCTTCCGCATGGAGGAATTCTGGCAGGATGTGGACCGGATTTACAGGCAGAACGGCAGCTGCATGGTCGCCGTCTCGGAAGGCGTGCAGTATGCAGACGGCCGCTTTGTTGCGGAATCCGGAGACAGGGACGTCTTCGGCCATACGCAGCTGGGGGGCCTGGGAGCCATGCTTGCGGAATCCGTCAAGCGGCAAACCGGGGCCAAAGTCAGAAGCATTGAACTCTCACTCCTCCAGCGCTGCGCCTCCCATGTCGCCTCCAAGACGGATATCGATGAAGCGTATATGGCGGGAAAAGCCGCCGTGGAAGCCGCCGTTTCCGGCCAGACGGATAAAATGGTAGCCTTTGAACGAATCACGGAGAACGGCATTTATTCCTGCAAGACTAAATTGATAGGTCTGGAAGAAGTGGCCAATGTGGAAAAACTTGTTCCCCGCGAATGGATCAACGCCCGCGGCAATGGCGTGGAACAGCCGTTCATTGATTACGCTCTTCCCCTGATCCAGGGAGAAACGGCCATGCAAAAGGAATGTTCCCTGCCCCGCTTCGCGAAACTCAGGAAAGTGCCGGCAAAGCCGGAACAGCGGTAGCAGTTTTTTCAGGGAAGCGTTTTTCCTCACCAACCCCCTGCCCCACGCTCTTGCAGGTAAACATCCGGCCGGGGCTCTTCTCCCCGCCCGGTATCTTGAAAAGGATGAAGGGAAAGACGGCGCAGCGGTTTCATTCATAAACGGGAAAAAACATCTCCATGGCAGGAATACTCTTTTTCCCTTATCCATAACACACAGTTTTACCATTTTGGAATCCTCCGCTTATAGAAAACCGCATCTTTTTCACTGAATGAAAATGGAGTCGGTTTTTTCCCATATTTTCTTATGGGACAATGCTTTTTAAACATATCAAAAACAAATAGAAAGAAACAGGTAAACAAAAAATCTTGCAGGCAAGGATGGAAAAAGGCTAAAATAATAAAGGAGTTCAACATTCGGCTTCTATCGTTTCGCGGCGCAAAACTGCTTGCTTCCGGATATTTTTCAGGAAACCGGCATGGAATCGCTCCCCGCTTGCCTATCCAAGTTTTTCCCGCATGCCATGCTCGATTATCTGTTTCAACATTTTTATTCAACGCTGGCCATCTTCTCTTTTTGCATTGCCATCCTGATTCTGAGAGCCCTCGGCAAACGCAGCAGTTTCTGGATTCCCGTCTCCACGGCCCCTTTAGGCTGCATAACCTTCCTGGCCGTCTTTCTCCTGCTGACGGCGGTCATTATTGGAACATTCGGCTTTTTCACCACAATTCCCATAGCGGAAAATCTGGCTTTTGCCCTGGCTTGGCTGGCAGCCATGGCTGCCGCTCTGGCCGTTATTTCACGCCTGACCGGCTATTACCTGCAGCAGGAACCATCCGCAGGCAGGCATTATCCGGAGGAATATGGAAAAATGATGTCAGCCCAGCTCCGGAACAAAGGCATCCTGCTGTTCGCCATCATCGGCATCATCAGCTGCGCCATTGACATCATTACGCTTCCCTTCCCGATTCCGGAACTCCCTCCGGGGTCACCCCTGTCTGCCGCCACCATGATTCCCCTGCCGCCGGAAGTACCTTTTGAAGTATGCATCTCCTCCCGTGTCACGACCAGGTTTTCCGGAGAATGCGATTTTGACGCGACCGTCCGGAAAAAGGGTGGCGGCAAACACGTTTTCCCCGCCATTTTGATCAATCCCGGGGGGAGAAGCGCCGTTACCATTTACAGGCTGTGGCCGGAGGACAAGCATCGTCAGGGCAGCCTGATTTTCACTAACGGAATACAAAGCTGCCTGCTTAATATGGATACCATGCAGATGAAGTCCCTGAACGGCCCCGCTTCCAATTATCCTCCTCCCTCCAGTGAAGACCTGTCCGGAGAAGATATGAATCTCCGCCTGGAAACGGTAGGACTGTACCGGGGGCTTTCCTTCGTACGCGGAGCGGAACACTCGGCTACAACGCGTTCTTATATTCTGAAAATTCTGGAAAACATGCAGGAGCGGGCGGAACGCCTCAAAGAAGCCATTGACAGGAACTCTCCCGAATCCTTAACCAAGTAACAAGCGGGTTTACTGTTGACTCAGCCAGGACGCTTCATCCCCGGCGGCGAATTTTTCAACTACTCCTTTTCACCGTGCCGGATGCCCTGGGCATCCAGAATTTTTTCATACCCCGTCAAACGCCTCCGGAAATCCTGAAAATTCTTATCCTCCTTCCGGGTCCACCCCGTCTCCGCATAAGCGGCAATACGGGGAAATACATGACGGTGCAGTTCCTCCACGTCCGCAATCCATTCCGTCCAGACCTGGCAGCCCAGCCCGATGACATTCTTCTGCTGCTCCGGGTTCAATCCCGCAAAAACGGGCTCAAAAGAATAGGACCTGGACAGAGGGAGCTTGTCATATCCTTTGTTAATGTAAGTCATGTGGGAAGTGGAATTCACCACCTGGCGGCCTTCCCTGATCGCCTTGGCGGCAATTTTATCGGACCCATACCAGAAATGAATGATAGCATTTGCATCCAGCTTGCCGAGCGCAGCTCCCCGGCCGCCGTCATTGTGCACGTCGGACCCCAGTATTTCATTCCACCCCATCATCCGGCGCCCCCTCCCAGCCAGCATGCCGGAAATCCGATTCGTAAACATGATTTGAAGGTCGGGAAAAGTCTTAATGCCTTTTTTCTTCATGAACGCCTCAATGTGGGGCACGCCTTCCCAGTACTTTTTGTACCGCACCTCGTCACCGCCGATGTGAATGATACCTCCGGGAAAGAGGGAAGCCAGCTCTGTCATGATGTCTCCCAGGAACTGGTAGGTACGTTCGCTGGTGGGATCAAACGCCGCTCCGTCATTGAAACTCACGGGCACTTCCGCGAGAGGCCTGGCGGACAATTTCAACTCCGGATAGGAAACGATGGCGGCGGCGGAATGGCCCGGAATATCTATTTCAGGAACAATCGTTATATTCCTGTCGGCCGCATACCGGACAATGCGCCTGACCTGTTCCTGCGTATAAAAGCCTTCATGGGGCCTGCCTTCATACTTGCCGCTTCCCCACGTCTCTATCTCCGTATCTCTCCTCTTGCCTCCCACGGATGTCAGTTTGGGATATTTTTTAATCTGGATGCGCCATCCGGCATCATCCGACAAATGCCAGTGCAGGACATTCATTTTCAGGAGCCCCATTTGGTCAATCAGCCTCTTCACCTCCTCCTCTCCAAAAAAATGCCGTGCTTCATCCAGCATGAAGGCTCGCCAGGCAAAACGGGGATAATCCAATATGGAAAAAGGCTTCTCCGCTACATTCCAACTTACGCTCTTTTTGTCCGCATCATTGTTGAAAAAGGCGGCAGGCAGCATCTGCGCCAGACTTTGCCCCGCATAATAAACTCCTTTGGGGGTCGCGGCGCTGATGACGATATTTCCGGGAGCCGCTTCCAAACGGTATGCCTCCGGCCCGTACTGCTTCAGGGCAGCGTCCTTCACAACGCGGATTATTCCCGTACCGCCAGCCCCGTCCAGAGCCAATCCGGTTCCGCGTGACAAAAACTGCTGCAACAAGTGAGCCTGGCGCCGGAACTCCCCGTCCTTCTCCTTGCATATAATGCGCATTCCTTCATCCAGCTTCACGGGCGTTGCCGCCCCCTTGGCCTCTACCTTCACGGACACGGGCCGGGGTATTATCTGATCCTGAGCATTCACGGCCGTGCCGCATAAGCCGGAAAACAGAAAAAGAAACACATGGGAAACATGTCTGAACATCATGTTCAATATACACTGTTTTTCCCAGGAATCTTTCCTTTTCTCCCCAGTTTCTCTTCCACCCGTCAAAACCGGGTGCAACATCCTCTCCACGAAGTGCCGTCGTGCCGGGCCGCCTGAAATGCCAGCAGGCTCCCCTTGCCTTCCTTTTACCGGCGGCGTATGATGGGCATCATGAAAAAAGACGACATCCCGGGCCTGTTCTCCGCCTTGGCGGACCGCCCTCTGGCGGACCGCCTGAGGCCGTCCGCACTGGAAGACATCATGGGCCAGGATCATCTGCTGGGGGAAGGAGGACCTCTCCGGCTCATGGCGGACTCCGGCAAGATGACCAGCTTTATCCTATGGGGGCCGCCCGGCTGCGGGAAAACCACGCTGGCGCGCATTCTGGCGACGCGCACATCCATGCATTTCGCAGCTCTCTCCGCCGTCTTCTCCGGCATGGCGGATTTGAGAAAAGCCTTTGACGAAGCGGCCAGGCGCAGGGAATACGGCCATGGGACCCTCCTGTTCGTGGATGAAATACATCGGTTCAACCGCGCCCAGCAGGACGGTTTTCTGCCATATGTGGAAAACGGAACCGTTACGCTGGTGGGGGCCACTACGGAAAACCCCTCCTTTGAACTGAACAGCGCCCTCCTCTCCCGCTGCAAAGTCTTCGTCATGCACTCCCTGGACGCCCCGGCTCTGGAAAGCATCATTGAACGGGCGGAAACCCTTCTTCAGCGTGAACTGCCGCTCGCGCCGGAAGCGCGCGCCACCCTGATAGAACTGGCAGACGGAGACGGCCGCTACCTCATTAACCTGATGGAAAGCGTCTTTGACCTCTGCAAGCCCGATGAAATGCTGGGCACGGACGCACTGCTGAAAATTGTCCAGCAGCGAGCCCCGGTTTACGACAAGGACCGGGAAGGCCATTACAATCTCATCAGCGCCCTGCATAAATCCCTGCGGGGGTCGGATACGGACGCAGCCCTGTACTGGGCCGCACGCATGCTCGAGGGCGGGGAGGATCCTCTCTACCTCCTGCGCCGCCTGACCCGTTTCGCCATGGAGGATATCAGTCTGGCGGACCCTGCCGCACTTCAAATGGCCATTGCCGCGTGGGACACCTATGAACGCCTGGGCTCTCCGGAAGGAGAGCTGGCGATTGCTGAACTGATTATCTACCTGGGCTGCGCCCCCAAATCCAACAGTGCCTACACCGCGTGGGGAGCGGCACGGAAAGCGGCACGGGAATACGGGTCCCTGATGCCCCCGGCACACATCCTCAACGCGCCCACCAAACTAATGAAGGAACTGGGCTATGGAAAGAATTACGCATACGATCATGACGCGCCGGACGCTTTCTCCGGGCAAAACTACTTTCCGGACAACATGCCCCGCCGCCAGTTCTACAGGCCGCCGGAACGGGGTTTTGAACGGGAAATCAACAAACGCCTGGCCTATTGGGACAAACTGCGCCGCCAGCGGGCGGAAGAGGACGCCGGAAACTCCGGTACGCGCAGTAACAGAAAAAAGCCTCCTGTTCCGGAAAAACGGGATCCCTCATGACGCATCCGCCGGCCATACGGCCACTTCCGCAATTCCCTGCCCCGGAGACAGGCGGATGCGTACGTACCTGGCGCCGGTCCCTTCCGGACACATTGCGGTCAGCTCCGTCCCATCCTTGCGCAAAACGGCTTTAATGTCCTTCCAGCTATTTCCGTCCCTGCTGACCTGAACCGAGGGAGCCGGCCCCTTCCAGCTT
>Ga0224751_1014_pt1 | contig 22388 bp, 18 predicted proteins | sample LIM_F_Vancomycin_FD_182073 | JGI IMG/M metagenome (GOLD analysis project Ga0224751, IMG submission 182073) | Enriched cells from gastrointestinal tract of the lab mouse from Pacific Northwest National Laboratory (PNNL), Richland, Washington... | ecosystem: Host-associated > Mammals > Digestive...
GATCGCATCATTCCATGCCGTACAAACCTTTGACAGCAGAGGAGAAAAAAAAGCTCAAAAATCAGGACGTTTTTCCTGAACCGCCTCACCCGTCATTTTCCCTCTTTTGCTGGCGGGACGTCAATAACTCTCATTGAATTTTCATTCCATATGCTTCCAGTAAACATATAAGAAATATCCATTCCCAGCCGTGCTTAGCAGCATCAAAAAAAATGCACAGACCTCCAGCCATACCGACTCCGGAACAACGGGCTCTCTTCTGGAAAAATCACGCCCGGTATCGTTTTTTCAGCCCCCCTTTTTTCACTGCTGTTTTGAAAATAAAAAGCCGTTCCGCTGTCAACGGAACGGCTCTGAAGGAATTTCGGCATCAAAGCCGCTGAAAAAACATCAACGTATGCGGGCAATAAGCCAATGCAGCAGGTCTTCAATTGCAACACGTTCCTGTTTCATGGAGTCGCGGTGGCGAATGGTCACCGTCCCCTTGAGCGAAGCATCATTTTCCCCGAGAGTTTCAAAGTCCACGGTTATACAGAAAGGAGTACCCACTTCATCCTGACGACGGTAACGGCGGCCGACGGCTCCCGTTTCATCATAAAAGACGGACATCCACGGCTGAAGCGTCTTTTCAATTTCCCGGGCAATACGCACCTGTTCCCCGTTTTTCTTAAGCAGAGGGAAGATGGCCGCCTTGATCGGAGCCATGCGGGGCACGAAGCGCAGCACCGTGCGGACGTCTTTTTTACCTTTGTCGTCCACCAGTTCCTCTTCATCGTAAGCTTCGCAGATAATGGCCAGAATGGTGCGGTCACAACCGGCAGAAGGCTCCACCACATGGGGAATGAATTTCTCCCGCGTCTCTTCGTCAAAGTATTCCAGAGGACGGCCGGAACCTTTCTGATGGCAGCTCAGGTCATAATCCGTCCGGTAGGCGATGCCCTCCAGTTCCTGGATGCCGAAGGGGAATTCATACTCCAGGTCATAGGTTTTCCTGGAGTAGAAAGCGCGTTCGCCGTCCGGCACGTCCAAAATATGAATGTGTTCGCGCGGAACCCCCACTTCGTCATAGAAGCAAAGACGGTGTTCCAGCCATTCATCCACCAGGCGCAGCCCGTCTTCCGGCCGGCAGAAATATTCGATTTCCATTTGTTCGAATTCGCGGGAACGGAAAGTGAAATTCCGCGGATTAATCTCATTGCGGAAAGATTTTCCGATCTGGGCGATTCCGAAAGGCAGTTTGACGCGGGAACTGTCCAGAATGTTCTTATACTGGCAGAAAATGGACTGGGCCGTTTCCGGGCGCAGCCAGCCCGTAGCGTTGGGATCGTTTTCATCAGAGGTAGCTCCAATGGTCGTCTTGAACATGAGATTGAACTCACGGGCTTCCGTCAGCAGAGAACCGTTAGCAGGATTGTACATGGTGGAATCCGTTACGGTTTCCATGCACTCGCCTTTCAGCTCCATATCCTTGTAAGAGGCATCCTTGCCGGCCAGCTGGGCATAATATTGAGCCGCGGTCTTACGGGCCTTGTCCGCCTGTTTTTCAGATTCCACCAGAACGGAGTACTTCTTTTCAATATTCCAGGAACCGTCTTTTTTGGCGGCCCCGGTATAGAAAAACCCCATGCCGCTCTGGGCCGGGACCTGGTCCGCACGCAGACGCTCCTTGGTCAACAGGCAATCGCACATCGGGTCGGAGAATCCGCCCACATGGCCGGAAGCCACCAGTACGGAGTTATGCGTCAGGATGGAACCGTCCATGCCGACCACATCCTCGCGTTCCTGCACATTTTTACGCCACCAGTATTCTTTCAGATTGCGCTTAAGCTCCACCCCCATGGGACCATAATCCCAGCAACCGTTCAGACCGCCGTAAATTTCAGCTGACTGGAAGATGAATCCCCTCCTTTTACAGAGGCTCACGATTTTTTCCATTCGGGCGGGGTCTGTGTTGGTTCTGTCTGCCATGATAAGTTATATAATTGGGTTGGCTATGCGGGTTGTATTGATGCCCGCAATCAGCATTCAGTAAAAGCAAAAAGCGTGTCTTCTCAAGAATTCCAAGGAAGGGGGACACCCTTGAGCAGCTGGGAGCCATACCCCGCTTCCACCAGCGTGCGGAATGCCGCCATCGCCTCCGGAGGCACAGGCTGTTCCGTGGAAAATCCCTGTTTAGGATATTCCAGTATCCTTTGAAAGTCCCCCACCATGGCGGAAACAACCAGATCCTGCGGGAGCTCCCTGGTCAGATATTCCCTGAACGAAAAAGGAGGGGAGCTGACCGCCACCCGTACTTCCGGCCACTGGGCCTGGAGCGTAGCCAGCGTGCGCCGTTCCATATAGGGCTTTTGAAGGGCGATGATGCTGGATGGTTCCGGGATGCCGGCTTCTTCCAGGACAGCACGGGAAAAGCGGACATTTTCTCCCGTATTGGTGGATTTGTTTTCAATGAGAATGCAGTCTCCCGGCACTCCCTTTTTCATAGCCGCCTCTGCGAAAAGTTCCGCTTCCGGTACGGCCCATTCCCCTGTAAAACGCCCCATTCCGCCGGAAAACAGCAACAGGGGAGCCAGCTTCCGGGCATAAAGTTCCGCCGCATATTCCGCCACCCTTATGTCATTGCTGCCAAGAATGAATATGAGTTCCGCCGGACGCAGTTCCTGCTTCACGTGATGGTAATCCCATAAAATTGCTATGGCTTCCTCTGGAGTCATCGGCTTTTATGTACTTAAGAAAATCCTCTCTGTAAACGCCGGATTCACCATAATCCGTATTTACCCCATTCCAGAGCGGCCCATCCCAGCAACGCATTCGCCGCCGCATGCATCATGATCACAGCGCACAGGTTTTTCCGCCAGACGGCAAGCAGATACGCCAGGGAACCGTAAACGAATGCGCCGCAATAGTCCACAGGCTGGTGTACCGCCATGAAACAGAGGGTAGTCACCCAGTATGCCTTCCAGCTATGGGTGCCGAACGGCACCTTCCAGGGATGGTCCGGGTTCACCATCAGGCGCATCAGATAGCCGCGCCAGAAAAGTTCCTCCACCAGAGCCACCACGACCACGGCACGGAAAAAGCGCAGCACCAGAGCCCCCAGCCAGCTCCAGGAACCCGCAAGAAAGACGACGCCCGGATCAAACCCATCCGGACGCGCGTCAATTCCCAGCAGATACCGGTACCAGGGCCAGGAGGGATGCCCAAACCAGGCATCCGCCCCTCCGGGCAGGCGGTCCGCTATCATGGTCGGGGCCAGCCAGCACAGGATACCCAGCACGCCGAACAGGATTCCCCAGGCGGCGGGTTTCCACCGCCAATCCCAATCAATGGCCTTTCTCCACCGGAAAACCAGGGCAAAGCAAACGATTGCCTGAACGGGATACAGCCATTGTTCCGGCGCCCTTCTCCACCAGGGTGCGGCCGGGTGGTCCCATTCCAGCAAGGGAACGCCAAACTGCCACACCAAGGTAAAGCCCATGAATACCGCAAACGGCGCCACATACGCCTTTGTTTTCAGCGCCTCCGTCACGGAGTTCATGCACACTGCCGGGTCAGGAAAGAGTTTCCACGAAATGTTCCATGCGGTTGCAGGCCTCCTTGATCTGGTCAAAGGCGGTCGCATAGCAACAGCGCAGGAAGCCTTCTCCGCTTGCGCCGAAGGCGGTCCCCGGTACGGCGGCCACCTGCTTTTCCATCAGCAGCCGGGTGGCAAACTCCTTGCTGGTCAGACCAAATCTGGAAATGTCCGGGAAGACATAGAACGCGCCGCCGGGCAGGTGGCAGTCCATGCCGATTTCATTAAGGCGCTTCACCAGGTAATCCCGGCGCTGGCGGTAGCTTTCCCGCATCTTCAACATGGCGGATGTCCCGTTTTCCAATGCTTCAATGGCCGCCTCCTGGGAAGTAATGGGGGCGCAGAGCATGGAATACTGATGAATTTTCATCATGGCGGAAATAAGCGGTTCCGGACCGCAGGCATACCCCAGCCGGAACCCCGTCATGGCGAATGCCTTGGAAAATCCGTGCAGCAGGAGCGTGCGTTCCTTCATCCCCGGCAGAGAAGCTATGGAAACATGCGGCTTGCCGTCATAACGCAGTTCACTGTAAATTTCATCCGTCAGCACGATGAGGTCGTGCCTGATGCAGATGCGGGCGATTTCCTGAAGGGTTTCCACAGGGGCCACCGCTCCGGTCGGATTCGTCGGGAAGTTGAGCATCAGCACCTTGGTTCGCGGTGTAATGGACGCTTCCAGCACCTCCGGGTTCAGGGCGAAAAGATCCCTTTTGCTTGTAGGCACGGCGGTAGCTACGCCGTAGGCCATATTGACGCTGGGGGCATAGGAGACATAACAGGGTTCGTGATAAAGAACCTCGTCCCCCGGATTCAGAATGGCACGGAGAGCGAGATCTATGGCTTCGCTTACGCCTACCGTCACCAGCACTTCGCGCAGGGGGTCGTAGTTGACATGGAAGAATCCGTCCACGTATTTGACGATGGAACGGCGCAGGGATTCCAACCCATAGTTGGAAGTGTAAGAGGTGTGCCCCTTTTCCAGGGAGTAAATGGCCGCTTCCCGTATATTCCACGGCGTCACGAAGTCCGGCTCCCCTACGCCCAGGGAGATGATATCCGTGCGTCCCGTGACCAGGTCAAAAAATTCCCGGATGCCGGAACGGGGTATGGAGCTTACCTGCTCCGCTATTTTGTTCTGCCAATTCATGATCATTCCTTTCTTAACGGCAGCGAATTACGGAGCGACAGCCAGGCGTTCTGTCTGCACGGGAGCTTCAAACACACAACCGTTTTTCTTGTAGGTTTTCAGATGGAAGTGTGTGGAAGTGGACAACACCCCTTCCAGCGTAGAGAGTTTTTCCGCCACAAACCGGGCAATCTCCCGCATGCTTTTTCCTTCCACCAGCACCAGCAGGTCAAAACCGCCGCTTGCCAGATAGCAGGAGGAAACTTCGTCGAACCGTGAAATGCGCATGGCCAGGCGGTCAAAACCGCCGTCGCGTTCAGGCGTCATTTTCACTTCAATGAAGGCCGCCACCTTGCTGTCGTGTTCATATTCCTCATTCACCACGGCCTGGTATCCGAGGATGACGCCTTCCTTCTCCCACTGTTCCCGCTGGGCTCGCACGGCTTCTTCAGTCATGTCAAGACGTTCGGCCAATTCGCCATCGCTCAAGCGGGCTTGAGTCGCCAGTAACTGTAGAAGTGATGCAGAGGACATAAAATTTCAGGCATAAAAGACGCTTTTACGGCGAACCTGTCAAGAACCATGTTACGCAAAACTGACATCCTTTCTTTCCAAGATGATAAAATATGTTCGTTTTCTTCAAGAACCGGCCTTCTTCATATAGACATAACAATTTGTCATTCAACATTGTGAACATCATCACAAACAACCTTTGGAATTATTTTCAGAGAATAGTTGCTCTAATCCGCTTTTTGTGCCATAGTAAAGTGCATAGACCTGTAGCGTCCCTTGACAGGGAACGTTTGTTTCCAATTTTTATATGACAGTCTGATATTATGAGCATGGCACTTAACCCGGATAGGGCTACTCTGAACTTTCTCAATGCCTTTCCGGAAGAAATCCGGCTGCGCGGCGAGAAGCTCCAGAAAGATGGCGCAGTCACGCAAATTTTTGGCAATCATTTATATATTCAGGGCCGCGTGGAAGACACATACGGCGTGCACCGCGTGAATCTGCGCCTTCAGGGCAACAGGTGGTTCGGAGCATGTTCCACGGAAGACGAGGATCTGGCCGGAGCGGCCATGTATGCCGCCATGCTGGAGCGCATGTACCGTGGCCAGGACCTTCCGGAATCCCCGAACGAACTGAATGACGTTCCTCTTCTGGATATTCTGGAAGAGAAACTGGGACGCGAACTGGACGACAAGGAAGCGGACTATGTCAGCAAACTGGAAAAGCGCTACCGCCGTTTCGCCATTGAACAGGAGATTCACGACCATGATATGGTGCGCCTGAATCCCCGATGGGAAATCGTCAGCTATGACCCGCTGGAATTGTGGCCCGTGCCTCCCACAAACATCCTCGAATTCTGGAATTACATTGCTTACGCCTTCAACAAGAAACGCCTGCCCTACCCGGAATTCATGGAATCCATTACGGATCTGGAAAAGGTCCAGCGCAAGATTCATGAATGGGAGCGCTCCCGTGAAGTCGGCACCTGGTACGACCGCATCCAATCCGTGAATGAACGCCCCCCGCAGCCGCCCCGCGGAGAACTGTTCATGAGGCTTGTTTCCACTATTAACGAGGGACATTTCGAATACCGCCATTCCCTGAAGCAGGACTGGATTCCCGTCCGGGAAAAACAGGATCTGGAACATCTGGAAAATCTGCATGAACGGGCTGCCGTACGCATGGACGCCCAGACGGAAATCCTGCTCGTCTCCCTGTCCGACTACGCCCGTGCGGAAGACGCCCTGACACTGGATCTGGACCAGGAAGCCGCATGCGCCCTGATGAACAAACTTTTCCACCAGCCCGCCCTGAAAGGCTACCTGGTGAACCTTGATGAAAACTATTTCAAAGTGGTGGACGAACCGCTCAAATGGATTTGCCAGGACGATCCCATTGAACCGGACTGCTACGCTCTTCAGCTTGCAACTTCCACCGGCATCAACGTCTCCCACTCCGTCCGGCAGCTTCCGGGGCAGCAGGAACTGTACCAGTCTGACGAAACCGTTTTTCCCGGCCCCCCCCGCTGGCTGGAAAGCACGGAAGTGGAACCCCGCTACTCCATTCCCAAGCAGGTCATCGACAGCCTTGAAGGGGTGGAATTCCTCCGTAAAATAGGCGCTTCCCTGCCCCCCAGCATGGAAGACCGCGTGGTGGACATCGACCTGCGCGGCACCTTTGACATGAAAATCGTCCGCGGCCTCACCTCTGCGGAAACGGAACACGTGCTCTGCGAAGTAAGCGCCAGGGACGCTTCCGGCTACCGCACGGAAAAACTCGGCAAGGACGGCTGGGACGTATCCCATCAGGAGCCCATGAAGAACAAAGTTCTGCTGCGCTTCATCCGGGAGCACCTTTATCCCATTCCCGGCCTGCTGGAAGAAATGGGCTTTTCCTACGATCCCCAGGTGGGCGCGTTCAAGGCCCGCGTCACCCGCCAGTTCCCCGAAAAATTCGCGGAATGGGCCAAACAGCTTCCGAAAGAGCTGACCGTCAATATGGACGACAAGCTCAAGACGCTGCTGGCGGATCCGGTGGCCGCCGCCGTGCGGTTTGAAGTAGTCAACCAGGAAATCGACTGGTTTGACCTCCGCATCGTCATTGATGTGGAAGGCGTCCAGCTCTCCAAGGAGCAAATCCGCGCCCTGGTCGCCGCCAGAGGCGGTTACGTCCGCATGGACGACGGAGGATGGATGCGCTTGGAAATTAAACTGGACAATGACCAGCGCGACGCCGTTACCCGCCTGGGCCTGGACCCCTTCGATCTTTCCGGAGAAACCCACCGCATGCACGCCATGCAGCTGGCGGACCCGAAAGCCGCAGAAGTGTTCGATCCAAAGGCATGGAAACGCATCAAGGACCGTACCGCGGAAATCCAGATCGACGTCAAGCCGGATGTTCCCTCCCAGCTCCAGGCCACCCTGCGCCCGTATCAGGTGGAAGGGTTCCATTTCCTGGCTTACCTTGCCACGAACGGGTTCGGCGGCATTCTGGCGGATGACATGGGTCTGGGTAAAACGATCCAGTCCATCACTTACGTCCTCTGGCTGCGTGAAGAATTCGCCCGCAAAAACAAATCCAAGAAAAAAGTCGTCATCCCTCCGGTTCTTATCGTTTGCCCCAAATCCGTGCTGGACGTCTGGGCGGGAGAAACGGAAAAATTTGCGCCAGGCGTGCGCGTCCTCGTCATCCGCAGCAAGGATCAGGCCAATCTGGAAGACATCAAGAAGAATTACGACATGGTCGTGGTCAACTACGCCCAGCTCCGCGTCTGCGGGGAAACCCTGAACCAAATCAAATGGCTTACGGTTATTCTGGACGAAGGCCAGCAGATCAAAAACCCGGATTCCAAGGCAGCCAAAGCGGCACGGGAAATCGTTTCCTACAACCGTCTCGTTCTCTCCGGCACACCCATTGAAAACCGCCTGCTGGATATGTGGTCCCTCATGGCCTTCTCCATGCCCGGAGTCCTCGGTTCCCGCTCCTACTTCAAGAAGCGCTTTGACAAGCGCAAGGACCCGCAAAGCCAGAACCGCCTGGCCGCGCGCCTGAAACCCTTCCTGCTGCGCCGCACCAAATCCCAGGTGGCAAAAGACCTGCCTCCCAGGACGGAAGAAGAAGTGTACGCCAAAATGGAAGGCATCCAGAGCCAGTTGTACAAGGCGGAACTCCGCCGCATTCAGCAGGCCCTGCTCGGCCTGGATTCGGACGAATCCGTCAAAAAGAACAGTTTCGCCATTTTGCAGGGCCTGATGCGCCTGCGTCAGATCTGCTGCCACCCCGGCCTGGTGGATCCCAAATACGCCAAGGAAGACAGTGCCAAAATGACAGCCCTCTTCTACCTGCTGGACCAGCTCCGGGAAGAAGGGCACAAAGTGCTCGTCTTCTCCCAGTTCGTTTCCATGCTGGAAATCATCAAGAACAGGCTGGAAGCGGAAAACAGGCCGCTTAACTATCTTACCGGCCAGACCAAGGACCGCCGCGGAGAAATTGAAAAATTCCAGACGACCAAGGACCCCTCCGTCTTCCTGCTTTCCCTGAAAGCCGGCGGCGCCGGCCTCAACCTTACTTCCGCCTCCTATGTCGTTCTGTATGACCCGTGGTGGAACCCGGCCGTAGAAAGCCAGGCCATCGACCGTACGCACCGCATCGGCCAGAAAAACAAGGTGATCGCCTACCGCCTTCTGACGAAGGATTCCGTGGAAGAAAAAATCCGCATTCTCCAGCATCAGAAAAACCAGCTCGTCGCCAACGTGCTGGGTGACGAAGGGTTTACCTCCAGCCTGGGCATTGACGATCTGAACTTCATCCTCAACCACGGGGATGATGAAGAAGGTTAGCCCGGAAGCAACAATTAGAGGAAGTAGGAATTAAGGAACAGTCTTATTAACTTATAGACTTTTATCCTCAGATTCTTCCTCTATCCCTTATCCAGAAAAAAGCCCTGCATGAATATTGCAGGGCTTTTTATTTCACCATTTAAGGCTGACGGGATCCGTATGATAAAGGATTCCCGCCTCGTCCCGGACAAGGAGAGTCAACTGGATGCGCGCTGGCAGCCGCAGCATCTGAAGGCCGTTGAACGCAAAAATCTGTCCCTGGCACAACAGGGGACGTGAACCGAACAGTTCATCCCCTTCAATCACCTGCGTGCCGTCTTCATGGGAACGGACGGTCCACTTTTTGCCGATGATGCGCACGGCACCGTCTCCCGCATTGCGGATGCTTACGTTGTAAGGCACCGGGATGCGGCCATCATCCCGAATCATCCGCTCCAGTTTTTCATTCCGCAAGTACAGGCTGCGGGGAGTAAGACGCACTTCCAGACTGGTCAAAAGGGGAAGAACCATAGATGTATGCCTGCCGGAGAGAGGAATTATGATTCCACAGGGGCCAGAGCCGCCTTGAGCAACTCCAGCGTCGTTTTGCGGATGGCTTCCACGCCGGCCTTGACGGGTTTGGCGTCCGGAGCCAGCGTCATCTGCTCCTGCAAGACCGTCAGAAGGTTCATGATTTTGGCAATGTCCCGGCGTTCCTTCATTTCCGGCTCCACCCCGTCCAGAATATAATGAAAATATTCCGGGACATCCGGCTGGAAAATGACTTTTGCCTTGTCCTCCGCAAATTTGTTATCCAGAGCCGCGGTAGCGGCGTCCAGGGCGCGTATCCATCCCCCCAGGCCGATCAGGTTCGCCATATCGGAATCCCTCAGGGAGGCGAGTTCCTGTTCCACATCGGATTGAATAAGGGCCAGGTTGTTTTTGAAACTGCTCAAATCCCCGTCTTCCGCATTTTTCAGCAGGCTGGCGGCGTGGCGGTTCACCCTCTCTCCGGCGCCAATGGCCTTTGCATAGCTGGAAAGATCCAGAGCAATGGGTTTCACCTCATTCATCTTGCCGCACTGCACGATTACGAAGCCGTCCGCCATCATGCCGCCCAACTGGAGAGCCAGGGAACAGCGGTCCATGGGAGGCCGCTCCGGGCGTGCGCGCAAGGCCACCTTTTCCGGTATTTCAGGAAGCCCCTCCAAATCTTCAAAAATCTTGCGGATGGACGGCGCGGTAAATTCGTTGATGCCCAGCTCCTCATTCATGTGGGAGTCGTCCAGCAGGCGTTCCGGAATGGCCGGCTGGTCCTGCTTGCCGGACGGCGGCGTTTGCACATCCAGTACTGCCGCCTCCTTCTCCGGGGCATCTTCTTGTGGAGCGGAAAACGCCATTCCCCCCGTGACGGATACAGCTGCGGCCAGCAGATACAATCTCTTCATAACAACACTCAAAAAGGTTAAGCAAAACGGAATATGTCTTGACTCTCGCCCTATGGTGTCCTATACGGGCGTCACGTCAAGGAAATCCCCCTTCCTTGACGCAAAAAGATACCAACCCCCTTTGTACCCCCTGCATGTCTTTAAATTACAATTTTATCTGGCTTTTGTGCTATCTTCTGGTCCTCGTCGGCCTGGCAGGATATGGCTTCCACCGCCTGAGCATCGTTTACCTGTACTGGAAGAACCGTAATAACAAGCCCCAGCCCAAAGCACGCTTCCAGGAACTGCCCGTCGTGACGGTCCAGCTCCCCATGTTCAATGAGAAGTTCGTCGTGGACCGCCTTCTGGAATCCGTAGCCGCTCTGGATTATCCGCAGGACAAGCTGGAAATCCAGATTCTGGACGATTCTACAGACGACACCACGGAACAATGCTACCGCAAGGTGGAGGAATTAAAGTCCCGCGGCTTTGATGCCGTCTGCATCCACCGCACGGACCGCACCGGCTTCAAGGCAGGCGCGCTGGAAGCGGCTACCAAAGTAGCGAAGGGGGAATTCCTGCTGATTCTGGATGCTGACTTCGTTCCGGAACCGGATCTCCTGCAAAAAACCATCCATTTCTTCACGGATGAAAACGTGGGCCTCGTTCAAACCCGCTGGGGCCACATCAACCGTGAATACAATCTCCTTACCCGCATCCAGGGGATGTACCTGGACGGCCATTTTGCCATGGAACAGACGGCTCGCAACCGTTCCGGCCGCTTCTTCACCTTCAACGGCACTGCCGGCATATGGCGCAAGTGCGTGATCGGCGATGCGGGCGGATGGTCCCATGACACCCTGACGGAAGACATGGACCTTTCCTACCGTGTCCAGCTCAGGGGCTGGCGCTTCATCTACCTGAACGACGTCGTTACCCCGGCGGAACTTCCCGTGGACATGGACGGGTTCAAGTCCCAGCAGCACCGGTGGACCAAGGGCTCCATTCAGGTCTGCCAGAAAATCCTGCTGGACATCTGGCGCTCCAATGCCCCCTTTAAAGCCAAGGTAGAAGCCACCACCCACCTCACCTGCAATTATTCCTACCTGCTCCTGGCATTGCTCTGCTTCCTGGTGTACCCCATCTGCACGCAGCGCATTCCGGAAAATGAAACGGTCTTCATGTGGTTTGTGAATGTGGCCCTGTTCTTCATGACCAGCGTGGCCGTCTGCATCTTTTACATGAGCGCCCAAATCGTGGTGCGTCCCAAATCCTGGTGGAAGGAACTGCCGTACCTCCCCCTCCTTCTCACGCTGAGCGTGGGCATGGCGGTCAACAACGCCAAGGCTGTTCTGGAAGCCATCTTCGGCCATCAGTCCGCCTTCGTCCGCACGCCCAAATACGGCGTGGACCGGAAGGAAGACCGCCGGCACGTCTCCCAGCTCAAACGCAACGGATACCGGGCTATTAAATCCGTCGTCATTCCCGTCCTGGAAATCGCCTGCGGAACTTTCTTCCTGAACCTGATCATCATCATGATCCGCCAGGGCCATTACCTTTCCCCCATCCTGATGATTCCTTTCCTGGGTTTCTATTACACAGGGTTCTGTTCCCTGGGCCGCATGATTTCCAACCTGCTGCCCGCCAAGCAAACTGCCAAAGCCAAGAACTGACGCCTTTCCCATGCCTGCGCCTCTCTCGCAAGCAGCACGCCTGATTCAACTCGCCGGCGCAGCTTTCGCTGTGTTCGGAGTCCTGGCATCCTGTTCCCGTCCGGATTATGAGCCCACCGCCATCGTGAAAGACGGCGCGGTCGTCAGCGTCAGGGACCAGAAAATGGCCGTCATGCGCAATGGCCGGGTGGTGAAGACCTACCCTGTCAGCACTTCCAAATTCGGCCTGGGAGACAGAAAGGGAAGCTGCCGCACTCCTCTGGGCGCCCATCGCATCGCTTCCAAAATCGGCAGCGGACAGCCCAAAGGCATGGTGTTTAAAAGCCGCAAGCCCACCGGGGAATGCGTCGCGCCCAATTCTCCGGGCCGGGACCCCATCGTCACGCGCATCATGTGGCTGGAAGGCCTGGAACCCCGTAACCGGAACGCTCACTCGCGCCTGATTTATATCCACGGTACGGCGGAGGAACGCACCATCGGCACCCCCGCCTCCTACGGCTGCGTCCGGATGACGAGCAATGACGTATATGAGGCCTTCAACCTGCTCCGTACCGGTGACCCGGTCGTAATCGAACGCTGTTCCATTGACGCGTCCCTGAAAGCCCTGGCCCAGGCGGAAAAAATGCAGGATTCTTCCCTGCTGGTCATGGCTTCCGCTCCAGACCGCATGGAAAACGCCAATACGGCCTCCGTCATTTCCCACCGCCGCAGGGCTTCCCGCCCCCCCGCCGTTGCCCTTTCCCGCAAGCAAACGGCATCAACCGGGAAAAAATCCGTTCCCTCCAGGAGGGCGGTCGCCCGCAGGACGTCCGGAAATTCAAGAACCGCCGTCCGTTCCTCCGGAGGGACCCGCTATACACTCGGGTAAAAGCTCCCCTTCCCTCCTGTTTTTCCGGTGTTCCGTTTTCGCCGCCTCCTGACATGGCCGTTTGAACGCATGGTTGCCTGCATCCGTCACATTTGGTAACGTAGATTTATGGCCATGATGGAACACGAAGATATCAGCAATGAAAACCTGGCGGGGCACCTTCTGGTTGCCGCCCCCTACCTGGATGGCGCCGGATTCCATCATTCCGTCATCTTCCTGAGCCGGGCGGAGAAGGAATTTGTCATCGGCCATATTTTGAATCATCCCTCCGGCATGAATGTGGGGGACGTAGCCCGCCATACGGAAATACCGGAATCCCTTTACGCCGTGCCCATCTTCAAGGGAGGGCCCGTAGAACGCAACCAGCTCATCTTCGCCGCTTTCATCCGCACGGAGGATAAATTGCGCGTCCAGTTTCATCTGCAAGAGGAACAGGCCCTGGAATACCTGGAAGATCCCCGCGCCATCCTGCGCGCCTACGTAGGCCATAGCGGATGGACGCCGCCCCAGCTGCGCCGGGAACTGAATGACCGTGCCTGGTATGTTTCCCCCATGGTGCCGGACATTTGCCTGGAAACGGATTCTTCCAAGGTCTGGGCCATGGCCATGCGGCGGCTCTCTCCCCTGCACCATATCATGAGCCACGCGTCCGCACAGCCATCCCTGAACTGAACCATCCATCATGAGCATCCAACAAAATCTGGAACATATTCTCTCCCGCATACGCGCAGCGGAACTCCGCGCCGGACGTCCGGCGGGTTCCGTCCGCCTCGTCGCCGTCAGCAAAACTTTTCCCGCAGAGGATGTGAAAGCGTGCCATGATGCGGGCCAGCGCATTTTCGGTGAAAACAAGGTCCAGGAGGGACTGGGAAAAATCCCCTCCCTTCCTCCGGATACGGAATGGCATCTCATTGGCCCCCTCCAGCGCAACAAGGTGCGCAAGGCCCTGGAATATTTCACGTTGATCCATGCCGTGGACTCCCTGCGCCTGGCCCGGTTCATGGATACCGTGGCTCAGGAAACGGGAAAACGGCCCCGCATTTTGCTGGAAGTGAACGTAGGCAATGAAGACAGTAAGTTCGGATTCTTCCCGGAAACCCTGGAAAAGGAATGGTCGGAGCTGTCCTCCCTGAACCATCTTGAAATCGCTGGCCTTATGTGCATTCCCCCCCCGGTGGAAAATCCGGAGGAGGCGCGGCCCTATTTCCGCCGCCTTCGGGAGCTGAAGGAAGTCCTGTCCGGCAGGGGAGGAGCCACGCTGACGGAACTGTCCATGGGCATGAGCCACGACTTTGAAACGGCAATAGAGGAAGGAGCCACGCTCGTCCGCGTAGGGACGGCCATTTTCGGCGGCCGCTCGTACGCTCCCGCTTCGTGATTTTAGTTGGACAGAAGGAAAAGCGGCGTGTAGGTTTGTTCCGGAAAACCGGAACAGCCCGGACGGAGACCTGATTTCATCACCCCATGCTGACAGGAGGAAAAAACGTGATTCCGCATGCGGTGCGGGACGTAGCGGATGCCGCCGCGGCGTTTTCCGCCCGCATCGGCCCCGACCGTCATTTCGATTCCCAGGAAAAGGTGGAGGAAGCCCTGGCCGAATGCTGCTCTCCGCAGAATGTCACCGTCATCGGCATGACAGGGTCCGGCAAATCCTCTACGCTGGACGCCCTGGCCGGGGAACGGTTCTGTTCCCGCGTGTCCAGTAAAGCCACACTGGTCCGCTGGCAGTACAGGCCTCATCCCGCCCCACACACCCATGAATGGGTTCTGGACCTTTTTTACCCGTCGGACGCCCTGCTCAACCTGGAGTTCTGGGATACCATCGGCCTGGAACAGGAGGATGCCCCCAGAAAGCTGAAGCACATCGTTCCCAAATCGGATGCCATCCTTGTGGTTATTTCCGCCAGTGACGGCAACCATTCCGCCCTGTGGGACTATCTCCGGACGCTGGAGGAACGTCTCCATTCCCGCATGGTTCTCGTCATCACCCATGCGGAGCTGCTCTCCTTTGAGAAGCTTCAATCCTTGAAAGAGGAGCTACGCTCCACCTCCCGGGAATGCTTGGGCGTGCAGCTGCCCCTGTACCCTGTCACGACCGCCGGAGAGCATGCAGGGGAAGGAGTGGAAGCCCTGACGGCGTGCGTTCAGGAAGTGCTGAAACGCAGCCCGCTGACGGACAAGCGCGTGGAACGCCTCCTGCTGGCTACGGACAGCCTTCTGGAAGAACAGGGGAAGGTGCTTGATGAACTGAGCCGCCTTTCCAAGATGGATTCCGGCTTCCTGACGTCTATTGACCGGGAAATCGACCGCATCCAGCTCCAGATGGAGGATGAAATGCCGGCACGCCTCAAGGCGTACGCGCAATACGTGCAGGACTGCGTGCCGCGTCTGGGGAAAAAGTCGGCACGCCAGATGGGGCGTTTCCTATCCATCCGGCGCACGATGATCCTGCACAAGCTTCCTCCCGTCATTGACGAATGGTTTTATGAGCTGGTCAAATCCGGCATTGAGGAACGGCACGCGTATTACAACAAGGAATTCCTGAACATCTGCCAGACGCATTGGAACCATGTGCGCCCGCGCGTGAAGGAACAATGGGACTGCGACATAGGGGATTTCCCGGCCGCAAAGCTCCAGACGGATCTGGAAGTGTACAAGGAGAGGCTGGGACGTTCCATTTACATGCCCCTGAAGGACTTCGGCATCAAGCCGTGCCTCAGCAAGCTTTTTCTGGATCAGGAGGATGTGATGAGGACGGAAATCAAGCTGATGCTCCTTCTGGTGATTCTGGGAGCCCTGCTGGGCTGTTTCGGAGAGCACGCAGCAGGGTTCGCCTGCGTGGGCGCGGCCCTGGCCGTCTGGGTGGGCGGCAACCTGGGGCTGGCCTGGATGCAGTTCCGCCTGTCCCGCCAGATCGTGGCCGCAGCGGCGGAAATGCACATTGCCGTGGAATGCGGGTTGCGCACCCCCCTGTATGAAGCCATGATCAGCGGACTTTCCGACTACCGAAAACTGTATGCGGACATCCGCGGCCAGGTAGCCGGAGGGGTAGAATACCTCCAGCCCCTGCTCAACGCCCGCTACGACCTGTTTTATAAACTAACCGTGCAGAAACACCGGTTCCGTATCTAGCCTCTTTCCTTTTCTCCGGAAGGGTGTTACTCCCCTCCCGGCGCAATCACCATGTCCACATGCCTGTCATGGGCTTCCATGGGCAGATCGTCCAGAAGCTGGCAGGGGAAGCAGACTCCCGCCAGCGGCACCCCAGCAGCCGGGCCGGCCAGCAGCGTATCATAAAATCCGCCGCCATACCCCAGCCGCTTGCCGTCCCTGGTAAATGCGGCCCCAGGCAGCACGATCAAATCCATTTCCCCCGCATGCAGTTCCGGGCATCCCGGACCGGGTTCGCGTATGCCCCAGCTGCCCGCCACCAATTCCCCGTGATGGCATACACGGTGAAAACTCAGCCTTCTCCCCTCATGCACCAGCGGGAAGTACCATTCCCGGTCCGGAAGCAGATCCAGCAGGGAAAGCAAATCCACCTCTCCCGGCCTGGCGGCAAAAACAGCCACGCGCCGGAAATTCCTCTCCCGCACCAGAGCCGACACACGGCGGCAGATGGAACGGGACATGGCTTCCCGGGCGGCGTCATCCAATCCGCCCACCCTTTCACGTATCATGCGGCGCACTTCCCGTTTGGCAGCCGCCGGACCGCTTACGGTTCCGGATTGGGATGCTTTTCCTTCCATTCCAACAAACTTTTTAGAAATACGCTTTCCAGGGAGTTGCGCGGATGCCCATCCTCCAGCCAAACGGCACGGCCGTCTTCCTTCACCATCTCCTTCAGCCGTTCCATCAATTCCGGGGAAGCATGTTCCAGAAGTATTTCCTGCTTGTCGGAATCCCGCGTCAGCTCATTCACAGACCCTTCCGCAATGAGCAGCCCTTTAAAAATGACGCCCACCCGGTCGCAAACCTCCTGCACCTGTTCCAGCAGGTGGGAACACAGGAATACGGTCATCCCCCGCCCTTTCAGGTTTTCGATAATGTTCCGGATATCCCTCGACCCCAGAGGATCCACGCCGGCGGTCGGTTCGTCCAGAACCAGCAGGCGGGGGGACTGAACCAGGGCCTGCGCCATGCCGATGCGCTGGAGCATCCCCTTGGAATAACCGCCCAGCCGCCTGTCCGCCGCATCAGCCAATCCCACCAGCTCCAGCAGTTCCCTGACTTTCTCTTTCAGGGATTTTCCGCTCAGGCCACACAGCCTGCCGTAAAAGGAAACAGTTTCCGCCCCCGTCAGGAATTTGTAAAAATAGGGATTTTCCGGAAGAAAGCCCACTTCCTCCTTGCTGTCCGGAGCCAGGCTGGACCTGCCGAAAATGGAACAGGAACCTTCCGTAGGCCTCACCAGCCCCAGCAGGGCCTTCATCAGGGTGGACTTGCCGGAGCCGTTCGGGCCAATGAGGCCATATACCTCCCCTTGCCGGATATTCATGTCTATCCCCCGCACGGCATGCACCACGGGTTTGCCAAGACCTGTTTTAAAGGTCTTGTGCAGGTTGACTATTTCAGCGGCTACAGGCTGGTCCATAAAAAAGGTCAATGCTTGATCTGCCCCAGGCGGCGCAGAAGAATCTGGCTCATGTCAATTCCCTTGGAGAACAAATCCACGGGAAAGTTCTCATTGGGGGAATGGATGCGGGCATCCGGAAGGCACATGCCCAGCATCAGGGCATCCGCTCCCAGCACGCGCTTCATTTCTTCAATGATCGGGATGCTGCCCCCTTCCCTTACCAGCACGGGTTTGTGGCCAAAAGCCTCTTCCAGCGCCTGCTGGGCAGCAAGACCAAACTCGGAATTCGGATCGCACACGTAAGCATTCCCGCCATGGCCCCGCCTGAATTCCACCGTGACGCCCTTGGGGGAATGTTTCTTTACATGCTCTTCCAGCAGGGTTTCAATCCTTTCAGGCTGCTGTCCCGGCACCAGGCGGCATGAAATTTTGGCAAAGGCATGGCTGGGGATAATCGTCTTGCTTCCCTCACCCTGGTAACCTCCGCCGATACCGTTGATTTCCAGCGTCGGGCGGGCAAAAATACATTCCGCTCCGGTGAAACCGGCCTCCGTCACCACGGTTTCCACGCCCGTCAGCTGAGCCAGCTCCTCATTGCTCATGCCGGGCACCGTGGCCCACATGCTGCGTTCCCATGTGGCGATAGGTTCCACGCCGTCGTAAAACCCTCTCACGGCCACACGCCCCTCTTCATCATGGAAGGAGGCGATTATTTCCGCAAGAGCGGCGATGGGATTGGCCACCGCTCCTCCGAACACGCCGGAATGAAGATCCGCGGAAGGGCCTTTGACGATAATTTCCGCCCCGGCCAGGCCGCGCAGCCCGTAGGAAAACGTAGGGGTGTCCGGAGCGGCCATGCCGGTATCGGAAACTACAATAACGTCGCAGGCCAGCTCTTCCCTGTGCTCCTTGATAAACTGGGAAAGACTGCCGCTGCCCACCTCTTCCTCCCCTTCCAGAAGGAAAATCACATTTACGGGGAGGTGGCCTCCGTTCTGGCGGAGCAATTCCTCCACGCCCAGAATATGGGCGAACAGCTGCCCCTTGTTGTCCGTAGCGCCGCGGGCGTAAATCTTCCCGTCCCTCACTTCCGGTTCAAACGGGTCGGATTCCCATAATTCCACAGGATCTACGGGCTGCACGTCGTAATGGCCGTAAATCAGCACGGTGGGCTTTCCTTCCTCCCGCGGGCTGCGGGCCAGCACAATGGGATGGAGGGGCGTTTTACAGGCCTTTGCTTCCAATCCCATGCCGGACAATTTATCTACCAGCCAGTCCGCGCAATCACTCACGTCCCGGGCGTGTTCCTTCTGTGCGGAAATGCTTGGAAATCTCAACAAGGTGGCTAATTGATCCAGTCTGTTCATGCCTTCATCAGACCATGCCTGGAGCTTCAAATCAACCGGTAAAGTGTGGCATTCCATGCCGGAACGGGCCTTTTTTCAAAAAATGGAGCCCGCACATGGCGCCGGGAACAATATTTGATTGCTCTCGCGTGTGTTTTGTTTCTTTATATAGGATTATGTTCAGCAAATCCAAAGTGAAGAAAGTGGATTTCGTCACCCTGTCCAAATTTTACGGCAAGTACAAGGAAGCCCTTCAACTGGAACTCATCAACAGCCCCGCCGGCCTCAGCCGCCACATCTGCGAACCCGCCCTCAACCGCCCCGGGCTGGCGATCGCCGGCTTCTACTCCTACTTTGCCAACAAACGTATCCAGGTTTTCGGCTCCGCGGAGCTGGCCTATCTTCAAAAACTGCCGGAAGGCATGCGCAAATCTCGCATTCAGCGCATGTTCCGGTGCGAGGTGCCGGGCATCGTCTTCTCCCGTGACAAAATTCCCCCCCGGGAAATCGTGGAGCTGGCGGATGAAGCCGGAGTCTGCGTCTTCCGCACGAGCCTGGTGACCATGAAATTCGTCAATTCCGCCACCATCATTCTGGAAAACGAATTCGCGGAAAGCGTCACCCTGCACGGCTGCATGGTGGACGTGCGCGGAGTGGGCGTCCTCATCCGCGGCAAGAGCGGCGTGGGGAAGAGTGAAACGGCCCTGGGCCTGATTGAACGCGGCGCGGCCCTCGTGGCGGACGACATGGTGTACGTGCGCAACGTGGGCGGAGAACTGGTGGCCAGCGCTCCGGAAATGAGCCGCGGCTTCATGGAGGTGCGCGGCCTGGGCATCGTCAACATCACCACCCTTTTCGGCCTGAAATCCATCCGCCACAACAAGCGTCTGGACCTCATCGTCACCCTCATTCCCGCCAAGGACCAGGAAGAGCTGGACAGGCTTGGCCTGGAGCGGGAGGGGCTGGACGTCCTGGGGGAAAAAGTGCTCCATGTTCAGCTTTCCGTGGCTCCCGGCAGGGATATTGCCAGGCTGGTGGAAGTAGCCGCCATGGACTATCATCTCAAGGACATGGGCATCGACATGGCCGGGGAGTTCAACCGCCGCCTCATGTCAAACTTCCAATCCTCCGAAAACTAGGACTGACAAAAAACTCTTGGAAAAAAACTTTAATTAGTGTACTTACCGTTGTAGCAACCGTTATCACCCCTTACTTCAAATTCCATGGTCACCAAGGAACTCACCATCATCAACAAACTCGGCATTCACGCACGCCCGGCTGCTCAATTCGTCAAACTGGCCAGCAAATTTGATGCAGACATTGTCGTGGAGAAGGATGGCGAGGAAGTTGACGGCAAGAGCATTCTGGGTTTGATGATGCTGGCGGTAGGCCACGGCTCCAAGATCACCATCACGGCGGAAGGGAAGGACGAACAGGAAGCGCTGAATGCGCTGGAAGACCTGATTTCCCGCAAGTTTGAAGAAGATTGAACACTCCGGCTCACGGCCATATGAGACCGGGCCATTAAGCCCGCAGATGATTCAGGAACCCATTTCAACGGAAGAAACCTGGCTTCAGGGCATTCCCGTTTCCCCCGGCATTGCCCTGGGCAAGATTAAAATTCAGATCAGCGGTTCCAAGGAACCCGTAGCGTACGATATTTCCCCGGAAGAAGTGGATGCCGAGCTGGTGCGCTTCCACCGGGCGCTGCAAACTACTGCGGACCAGATCAGGACGCTGCGGGAACGCATGATCCAGATATCCGGAGAGAAAGATGCCTCCATCTTCGACGCCCACATCCTTCTCCTTCAGGATAAAATTATCCTCCAGCAGGTGCAGACGGAACTGCTCAAGCGCCTCCAGAACGTGGAGCACATCTTTTATGTGGTCATGCAGAACTACATGGAAGTTCTGCGCCGTGTGGACGACCCCTACCTGCGCGCCAAAACGGCGGACATGGAGGATGTCATGCAGCGTGTCATCAACAACCTCCGCAGCACAGAACCTCCTGAAGACGAGGAAGAAACGGAAAAAGACCAGGTTCTGGTGGCCTACGACCTGACCCCTTCCGACACGGCCGCCATGGATGCCAGCCTGATTCACGGCTTTGCCACGGAAATAGGTTCCTCCGTTTCCCACACAGCCATTCTCGCCCGCTCCATGGGCATCCCCGCCGTCGTGGGGCTTGACCAGGCCCTTCTGAGAGTGGAAAGCCACTCCCCCGCCATCCTGGACGGCTACAAGGGCGTGCTCATCCTGAAACCCACGAAAGAAACGGAGGAATACTACCACCGCCTCCAGGTGGAAAAGGAAAAGGCCTACAAGGCGCTGGAAGCGCTGCGCGGCCTGCCCACCATCACCAGGGACGGACGCAACATCCGCCTGTCCGTCAACGTGGAGTTCCCCCATGAATATTCCGGCATCAAGGAGGTGGGAGCGGAAGGGGTAGGCCTGTTCCGCACGGAATTCTTTCTGCTGGGCAACCCATCCGGCATGCCGGATGAAGAAGAACAGACGCGCTACTACAGAAAACTGGTGGAAGGCTGTTCCCCCCACGGCGTCATCTTCCGCACCCTGGACTCCGGCGGCGACAAGCTGCCGTGCGAACAGCTCCGCACTCCGGAACCGAACCCCTTCCTTGGCTGGCGAGGCATCCGCGTCTCCCTCAGCCGCCCGGAGCTGTTCAAGCAGCAGCTCCGGGCCATTCTCCGTGCCTGCGCGGACACGCCCGGCTGCGGCATCATGTTCCCCATGGTCTCCGGCTATACGGAAGTGGTCACAGCCAAGCACATCCTCCAGGAATGCCGGGAAGAACTGGAAAGGAAGAACATCCCCTATGCGCGGGACTTGAAAGTGGGCATCATGATTGAAGTGCCCAGCGCCGCCATCATGACGGACGTGCTGGCGCGCGAGGTGGATTTCTTCTCCATAGGCACGAGAATATTCCGGCATCAAGGAGGTGGGAGCGGAAGGGGTAGGCCTGTTCCGCACGGAATTCTTTCTGCTGGGCAACCCATCCGGCATGCCGGATGAAGAAGAACAGACGCGCTACTACAGAAAACTGGTGGAAGGCTGTTCCCCCCACGGCGTCATCTTCCGCACCCTGGACTCCGGCGGCGACAAGCTGCCGTGCGAACAGCTCCGCACTCCGGAACCGAACCCCTTCCTTGGCTGGCGAGGCATCCGCGTCTCCCTCAGCCGCCCGGAGCTGTTCAAGCAGCAGCTCCGGGCCATTCTCCGTGCCTGCGCGGACACGCCCGGCTGCGGCATCATGTTCCCCATGGTCTCCGGCTATACGGAAGTGGTCACAGCCAAGCACATCCTCCAGGAATGCCGGGAAGAACTGGAAAGGAAGAACATCCCCTATGCGCGGGACTTGAAAGTGGGCATCATGATTGAAGTGCCCAGCGCCGCCATCATGACGGACGTGCTGGCGCGCGAGGTGGATTTCTTCTCCATAGGCACGA
>Ga0224751_1041_pt1 | contig 21844 bp, 25 predicted proteins | sample LIM_F_Vancomycin_FD_182073 | JGI IMG/M metagenome (GOLD analysis project Ga0224751, IMG submission 182073) | Enriched cells from gastrointestinal tract of the lab mouse from Pacific Northwest National Laboratory (PNNL), Richland, Washington... | ecosystem: Host-associated > Mammals > Digestive...
CCTTGGAACGCACTGCATACAGAAGAACAGCAAGTTGATTGGCTTATCTTACACTTTAATTATTGGTTTTCCCACCATAATGTCATGCTGGTACGAGGAGAATTTGAACCAGAATATTTCCCGGCCAGATTGAGCCGTTTAAATGGGCTGAACAAGGCTTTACATGGTCAGGTACCCTGCCATTGTCTCGCTTTGTTCGTATTGCTCGTGAAGCTGTTGGACCAATTGATCATCAACTGGTCTCTATAGACTGTAAGCTATCAATGGATGCGTATCATCGTGTCGCGTGGTTTGATGGTCATGTTGAAACGAAAGTTCCAATGGAATGCCAGCGTTGTCTGGAACCGGTGGAAATTTCACTTGTTTCAGACTTTCATATCGCGTTACTGGATGATGAGTCACTGATAGAGCGCTTGGATGAGGATGCTGATTACATCGTTCTAGCTGAGAGTGAAGCTTTGATCAAAGGTGATCCTGATGCACCTGCCCTGATTGATTTGGTCACTCTGCTTGAGGATGAGCTGTTATTGTTGGTGCCACTTTCACCTAAGCATGACGCTTGTGAACATAAGCATCGACCTGCCGAAGAGCATGCCGAAGAAAAGCGTGAAAATCCGTTTGATGTTTTGGCAAGTTTGAAAGGCAAACTTAACTCATAAGTGCTATACTTACAGGTTAAGACAACTGAATTTTTGTTCTGATCCATTTTTTCGATCTTTGTAAGGAGCCATCATGGCCGTTCAGCAAAACCGTAAAAGTCGCTCTCGCCGTGACATGCGCCGTTCACATGACGCTTTAACCGAGAATGCATTAACTGTAGACCAAGCTACTGGTGAAACTCATCGTCGTCACCACGTGACTAAAGACGGTTTCTACCGTGGTCGTCAATTGTTCGCTAAAGCAGCTGATGCTGAATAATGAGCAATAATATGCATTAAGCATCATGCTTAAGTATAGAAAAAATGGGAGCGTATGCTCCCTTTTTTTGTTGTATTTCGCAATTAAAAAATGATGAATTAAATGTTAAATTTCTGCACCGGAAATGAGTGAAGACGAAATAAAGGATTTTTATATGTCTGCTAAACGACTCGAGCAAGTGGCTCAGGCAACAAAAACTGCATTTGTGTTTCCTGGTCAGGGCTCACAAAAAGTCGGCATGCTCGCTGAACTTGCAGAACAGTTTAGTGGTGTGATTGATACTTTTGCGGAAGCTTCAGAGGCTGTGGGTTTTGATCTTTGGCACATTGCACAAAGTGGTGAAGGCCTGGACCAGACAGAAAATACTCAACCGGTGCTGTTAACGGCAAGTATCGCCTTGTGGCGTGTATGGCTAGAACTTGGTGGCTTAACACCGAAGTATTTAACTGGTCACTCTTTGGGAGAATACAGTGCGCTGGTGGCTGCAGAAGCGATGTCTCTGGCAGATGCGGTGAAACTGGTACATTTGCGCGGAAAACTGATGCAGTCTTCCGTACCTCAAGGTGAGGGTGCCATGGCAGCAATTCTGGGCCTTGCAGATGAGCAGGTGGTTGAATTGTGTCAGACTGCTTCACAGGGTGGCCAAGGTTCGGTTGAGGCGGCAAACTATAATGCACAAGGTCAGGTAGTCATTGCAGGAACTGCTGCACTGGTAAGTAACGTCATGGCCCAAGCCAAAGAAAAGTCAGGCAAGGCAATTGCACTTCCGGTATCTGTACCATCACACTGTTCATTAATGAAGCCTGCCGCAGAGAAATTTGCAGAAGCATTGGAACAAACTGCCATTGAGCTACCTGTGCTACCTGTAATACAAAATGTCAGCGCAGAAATCGCGACAGATGTTGGCCAGTTGCGTCAAGCTTTAACTGCACAACTTTACCAGTCAGTTCAGTGGACCAAAACTATGCAATACCTGCAAGATCATGGTATCCAGTACATTGTAGAATGTGGTCCGGGTAATGTACTGGCAAATCTGGCAAAGCGTTTACCGAATATTGAAAAAGCATTTCCACTCGACACTAAAGGTCGTATGGAAGATGCATTAAATGCCGTTTTAGTGGCAGAAGGGAAAATCGCATGACACAAGAACGTAAGGTTGCTCTGGTTACAGGTGCAAGCCGGGGCATTGGTGCGGCCATTGCTCAACAGCTTATTCAAGACGGTTATTTTGTTGTGGGCACTGCAACTTCGGAAGCAGGTGCTCAAAAGCTGACCCAAGACTTTGCAGAACAAGGCGCTGGAGCGGTGCTGGATGTACGTAATGCCGAGGCAATTGATACTCTGGTAACTGAAATTGAGCAGAAATATGGTCCAGTTCTGATTCTGGTCAATAATGCCGGTATTACTAAAGATAATTTATTACTGCGTATGTCAGAAGATGACTGGGATGACATCTTAAATATTCATTTAAAAGCTGTTTATCGTCTATCTAAACGTGTATTAAAAGGCATGACACGTGCCCGTTTTGGTCGCGTCATCAATATCAGTTCAGTGGTAGCTCATTTTGCGAATCCGGGGCAGGCCAACTATTCTGCTGCAAAAGCTGGTATTGAGGCATTTAGCCGCTCGCTGGCAAAAGAAATGGGTAGCCGCCAGATTACAGTAAACTGTGTGGCGCCTGGCTTTATAGCAACGGAAATGACAGAGCAGTTGAGCGAAGAAATACGTAAGAAAATGAGTGATCAAGTGGCACTGCAACGTTTAGGTGAGCCACAAGATATCGCTAATGCAGTAAGTTTCTTGGCTAGTGAAAAAGCAAGTTACATTACTGGTACAGTTTTACACGTAAATGGTGGTTTATACATGGCTTAAGGCTGTTGGATAAACTTTTAAAATAATTGATATTCAATTAAACTAACGGCAATTAAAAACGCCACAAGCAATGAGGAGAATTCCTGTGAGCGATATCGAACAACGCGTAAAACAGGCTGTAGCAGAACAACTCGGTATGCGTGCTGAAGAAATTAAAAATGAAGCATCTTTCATGGATGACTTGGGTGCAGATTCTCTGGACCTGGTTGAACTTGTGATGTCTTTTGAAAATGATTTCGACATTACTATTCCTGATGAAGATTCTAACGAAATCACTACTGTTCAATCAGCAATTGATTATGTTACCAAGAAACTTGCTCAGTAAGTTGTCTTTTAGCATGTGCTGATAAAAAGCCACCTTAAGGGTGGCTTTTTTTATTTCATCCTTAATTGAAACAAAAGACTAATAGGTAGTAAGTAGAGCGTAGCAAGTCTTACATAAGTTTACTGTTTACAGCCGAAATAAAACTTAAGTACCTTAAATTATTCGGTATAAAAATAAGATAGCAATACACAATATTCATCCACTAACATGGAGTAGAACGATGGGACTTTTTGACTTTGTAAAAGGTATTGGTAAAAAGAATGAAGCAAAGGTAGAACAGCATCAAGCTGCTACGCCTGCTAATTCTGCTCCTCAAGCGGCTCCACAGGCTCCACCTAAGGCTGCAGAACCTTCAGCACAACAGATCGCGAATCAGTTACTGGCTCATGTAAAGAGTCTGGGGCTTGGTGTAGAAGGTCTGTCAGTCAGTTATAACAGTAATACTGATTTGGCTACAATCAAAGGCCAAGTGAAAAGTCAGGCAGACCGTGAGAAAATTATTCTGGCCGTCGGTAATATTGATCATGTGGCTCAAGTAGATGATCAGATGACAGTTGCTACACCTGAACCGCAAAGCAAATTCTATACTGTAAAGTCTGGGGATTCTCTCTCTAAAATCTCTAAAGAATTTTATGGTGATGCTAATCAATATAATAAAATTTTTGAAGCTAACCGTCCTTTGTTAAAAAATGCTGATGATATTTATCCAGGTCAGGTTTTACGTATTCCCCAATAGACAGGGTGAGTAAGCAAAAATTGTTGTTTGTATGCTCGATAAAGCAATAATAAAAAGCCCGCTATATTAAGCGGGCTTTTTATTTTAAAAACGTTTTGGTATTTTCTGCCCATCAGGCACTGGAGTTTCTGCATTTTTTAAGACACCAAATAGCCAGGTTTCTGCATGTTGGACTGCCTGAACCAGCTCATCTCCTAATGCTAAGCGTCCTGCGATAAAGCTTGCCAGTGAACAGCCAGAACCATGATATTCACCTTGTAATCGTGGACAGTGGCTTTCTGCCACCATTTCACCCTGAATATAAAGTGCATTACGAATATAGTCTGGGGTATTCTCATGCCCACCTTTAACCAGAACGGCTTTTGCACCCATTTCAAACAGCTTTTGAGTGGCAGTTTCCAGGTCGTCAAAACCAGTTAAAGCCCGCAGTTCGACTGTGTTAGGGGTTAGAATGCTGGCCAGAGGAATAAGCTCTATAAATGCTTTAACTAAAGTTTCCTGATTACCAAGTGAACCGCCACTATTGGCAACCAGTACCGGATCAAGCACATATTGATAATCTGGGTGAGCTCTTAAAAATTCAGCCAGCGCGCTAATATTTTCTGTAGTACCCAACATGCCAGATTTTACACATCGGATAGGGAGGTCGCCAACTACTGCATTGGCCTGCGCTAGTAATAATTCTCGTGAACTTGCCTCAAAACCAAATACTTGTTGAGAGTTCTGTATGGTTAGAGCAGTACAGGCAATTGCAGCATGTGCACCACTTTGCCCAATTGCTTCAATATCAGCCTGCAGACCTGCGCCGCCTGAAGGATCAAGTCCGGAAAAACAAAGAACTGTAGGACGCACTGCCGTATCCTTATTTAATGCAAATTACGCTAGTATAGAATAGTTTACTTCATCTCTCGACCTTAATCCCGTGTTAAACCTACTGAATAACTGTCCAACATGACTATAAAGAATCTGCTGATTGACCTTGATGGTACCCTGACTGATCCCAAGGTGGGAATACATACTTGTATCCGTTATGCTATGGAAAAACTAGGTTATCCCCTAAAGCCCGATCTGGATATTGACTGGACCATTGGGCCGCCTTTAAAAGCATCTTTTGTTAAGCTGCTTGATAATGGAGATGAACAACTTGCTGAGCAGGCTTTGCTGGGGTATCGGGAGCGTTTTTCTGTAGTCGGACTTTTTGAAAATAAAGTTTATCCGGCTGTGCCAGAAACTCTCAGATATCTCCAAGAGCAGGGGTATCAATTATTTCTTGCCACAGCAAAACCTGCTATCTATGCCAGACAAATTTTGGAACATTTTCAGCTCGCAGATTATTTTACTCAAATTTATGGAAGCGAGTTGAGCGGTGAGCGTACAAACAAAGCAGAATTAATTGCTTTCATTTTGCAGCAGGAGCAACTTAGGCCACAGGAGTGTTTAATGATTGGAGACCGTGAGTATGATATTTTAGGGGCGCGTCATAATGGCATAAATACAATTGCGGTCGAGTATGGTTACGGTTCTGCAGAAGAGCTCATGCAGGCACAGCCTCAATATATGATAAAAAGTTTTGATACATTACCGGCAATTTTAAGTAGGCTGAGCTAAAAAATATGGAAATCAGTTTTTAATTTTTTATTTATGTAATTTAAAGCTTTTATAAAAAATAAATTTAAAAAGCTGAGACAAATAAAAAAGCCCCGAATCTGGGGCTTTTTCGACTATTGATAATTAAAAGGGCTTGACCACTACCAGAATGACAATAGCAAACAGTAAAAGGGTCGGCATTTCATTAAAAAAACGCCAGAACTTATGTGTCTTGTAATGTGCATTTCCGATCAGTTTTTTACGGTAATAGCCACAAACAAAATGGTAAATGACCAGTAAACCGACTAATGCTACTTTTAGATAAAACCATAAAGCTTCATGGTAATGATAAAACTGATCTCCCCAGTCCACCAGAAAGTGTGCTGTAATCAGGGTAGCTATCATTGCAGGCCACATAATTCCCCGGTACAACTTACGCTCCATTACTTCAAAGCGCTGATGACTGACTGTATCATCACTCATGGCATGATAAACATAAAGACGCGGTAGATAGAACAGAGCAGCAAACCAGCATACCACGGCAATAATATGTAAAGCCTTTATCCAAAAGAAAGCATCAGAAGGTGCATTCATCAATTATCCCATTTCTTGAAAATCAGGCAGGCATTGACGCCGCCAAAACCAAAACTGTTACTCATTACAGTATTTAGTTTCGCATCACGTTTTTCAAGCACAATATCAAATGGTTTAGCGCCTTCATCCAGTTCGGTCACGTTAATGTTGGGAGCAATGAAGTCATTCTGCATCATTAAAACAGAATAGATTGCCTCATGTACTCCTGCTGCCCCCAGACTGTGACCAGTCATGGACTTGGTTGAACTGACTGCTGGTACATGGCCTTCGCCAAAAGCGCGTTCCATTGCTTTAAGCTCGGTTACATCGCCGGCAGGTGTTGATGTCCCATGAGTATTCACATAATCGATGCTTTCTATACCATGCTGCTTGGCTTCTTCAAGCGCCATTAAAATACAGCGGGTTGCACCTTCACCACTTGGCGCTACCATGTCCGCACCATCAGAATTGGCTGCATATGCAACCACTTCAGCAAGAATTTTGGCACCACGAGCCTGAGCGTGCTCAAGAGATTCTAAAACAACAAAACCACCGCCACCTGCAATGACAAAGCCATCACGATCAGCTGAATATGGGCGTGAAGCTTTTTCTGGTGTGTCATTATATTTTGAAGACAATGCGCCCATAGCATCAAATAACAGGCTTTGAGACCAGTGATCTTCTTCACCGCCACCTGCCAGCATTAGGTCCTGTTTGCCTAGCTGAATCAGATTATAGGCATACCCAATTGCATCAGCAGAAGTAGCACAGGCGCTGGTAATAGAGTGCGCCATACCTTGAAGTTTGAATGCAACACCTACGTTAGCAGTAATGGTATTACTCATATTGCGTGGCACAAAAAAAGGTCCGATTTTACGTGCGCCTTTTTCTTCTAGTAACTTGGTCATTTCAACTACAGAAGCTGTTGAGTTACCGCCAGAGCCACCTGCAATGCCGTAGCGTGGATTACCAGCGAGATCTTCTACCTGAAGGCCCGCATTTTCTACTGCAGCCACAGCCGAGTTATAAGCATACATGGCGCATACGCCCATAAAACGTTTCAGTTTACGGTCAATATTGTCAAAGTTCTGTTCTGCAGCTGCACTTACATGGCTTTTGAAATTAAGTTCAGCATAAGTTGGATTAAAACGTGTTCCTGAAATGCCGTTTTGTAAAGAGTGAGTAACATCTTCTAAAGTATTACCAATGCATGAGTTAATACCCATACCAGTGATTACAACACGTTTCATCTACAGTTCCCTTTATGGTGAGGTTATGAGCTTGGCTTGGACACTCTGGCAGGAGCGGGGTTATGCCGGATGCGCTACGCTACTCATCTTTCAAATTGAACTCATAATAACAGAAAGGTTTTTGTTTTCTTATGGCAAATCCTATGCGTATTGCAAGCTATACACGAGTTGCACATAGCATGCTTTGAGTTACCTGCTTATAACTAAAAGAAACACTTTAGAATTGTGTTAAATCTTCACTACACCTAGTATTTACTATCAAATAACTAACTGAATGAAGAGGGGAGATTGATGACGAATACTAATAATAATCAGTCAGCAGGTTTTATTTCCAGTGCTGTGAAAGTGGCTAAAAAGCTCAGTTCTACAGGTTTGGATATGCTGAATCAAGCAACGCCTGGTGGTGCCACTAAGCAGAATGGACAGACAGATCAGAATCAGGTTATTGAAGGCTCTGCTCGTGTAAAAAGTCCAATGGAAGCTAGTCCTGATGATCATCCACAGCATATTTTACGTGATTATGTGCCCAAAATGTCACGTCAACTATTAGGTCGTCATTACAACCGTTTTAATGGTGTTGCTAATTTTATTCCTCCTGAAGTCAGTAATAAAATCTCTGATTATATGTTTGAATGTCTGAGTGAACTCAGTTCACAACTCAGTTCGGTGGAAGCCATTTTAAGCGAGGCAGGTGCCAGTAAACTTGAAGAGCTCGAAAAAGATCCTAAACGTTCAAAACGTTTAAGTCAGGCTCTGGCAGAGCAGAATAAATGGATTGCATCAGTCCAAGGCGCAGTCAGCGGTGCAACCGGTATTGTAGGGGCCGCGGTTGATGTACCAGCATCTCTAGCGTTAGCTCTTAGAACCATTTACCAGACCGGACGGGCGCATGGCTTCGATTTGAAAGAAGATCAGGAAATTGTACAACATGTGCTGCGACAGATTGACATGGGTTTGATTGCTGAAAAACAGGCAATACTGATGGGCCTTAAAGCTGTGAGCGGTATGCTGCAAAATAATGATGTTTCACAGTTACAGCAGCTGTTAGGGTCGAGTAATGATTTTGAAATGCTTAAAAAATGGATCGGGCAGGATGGTCAGCAACAAGATAATCCTACTGTTTTTTCTAAGCTATCTATATTGACTAAACTTACTCCTTTGGTTGGTGCAACAGTTGGCGCAATCTATAGCTGGAAACTGGTTGAAGAGGCCAGCCAAAAGGCACAGACAGCATTTGCTGAAGCACGATCTTATCTAGAGCAGCATAATGACTCTTCACTTTCACCTCTGGAAGCATTTAACCGTTCAGAGAAAGCCTTGGAGCAGGCAAGTCCTGCGGTTTCTGCCAAACCGGAAAAAATTGAACAGCCAGAACAGGTCAATCTTGACAAGATAAAAGAAGTTGAGCTTAAAGACCATGACACGATTGCCAAGGTGAAAGTTCAGAAAAAACCTTCTGAAGAAGAGAAAAAGACAGAAGCTGATATTGAGCAGGAAGTTCAGCAAGATATCGAAAGCTTGGCGGAAGATATGGTGGAGCCTCATGAAGCAGTAGAGCCTCAAAAGACTGCTGTGCCATTAGATGAAGATAACCCGGTAGTTGATGAGGAAGAACTGGTTGCTGGCAATCAGGCTAAACTTGCAGCCGAAGAAGCAATAGATAAGCCTGTTGATTAGGTTAAAGTTGAAACTGGTGACATTACAAACTCTTCTACAGAAGCTAAAGAAGCAGTTACAAAAAACTCTTCTTCGAAAAAATAGGCTAAAAACATAAAAGCTTGATAAATAAGCTTTGTCAGGTACTTGGTCAACATTTGTTATGGCATCAAATGTTGACCATTTTTGTGTCTTGGCTTACAATTGCATGCCCTCAAAAAGTGGTATTTTTTTGAGGTTTTTTATTTACGGGAGAATTGCCATATGGCAACAACAAATCAGTTGATCCGCAAGGGTCGTACGACTTTGGTTGAGAAATCCAAAGTTCCTGCGTTGAAGGCTTGTCCACAACGTCGTGGTGTTTGTACACGTGTTTATACAACTACACCTAAAAAAACCTAACTCAGCAATGCGTAAAGTTTGCCGTGTTCGCTTAACTTCAGGCTTTGAAGTATCAAGCTATATCGGTGGTGAAGGCCATAACCTGCAAGAGCACAGTGTTGTTCTGATCCGTGGTGGTCGTGTTAAAGACTTACCAGGTGTACGTTACCATACCGTTCGTGGTTCTTTAGACTGCGCTGGCGTTAAAGATCGTAACCAGTCACGTTCTAAATATGGTGCTAAACGTCCTAAGAAATAATTTCTTAAGGATATAGAGCCACAAACCTTTATCGTCTCGCTTGTCTGATTTCTGCATTTATTTTTGTGAAATTCAAGCGACGTGTAGTAAGGCCAGCGAATGCACACGACACTTTGTGCTACTGCTGGATTAACCTGAAGTGTCATATTTATAGGTAGTTTAAAATGCCAAGACGTCGCGTAGTCGCTGCTCGTGAAATCCTTCCGGATCCAAAATTCAGCAGCCAAACCATCGCTAAATTCATGAACCACGTAATGCAAGATGGTAAAAAATCTATTGCTGAAAGCATCGTTTACGGTGCTTTAGACCGCGTTCAAGAAAAAAAACAAAGTAGATCCGGTTGAATTTTTCGAGACTACTCTTGAAAAAGTTCGCCCTATGGTCGAAGTAAAAGCACGCCGTGTTGGTGGTGCTACTTATCAAGTACCTATGGAAGTGCGCCCATCCCGTCGTACTGCCCTAGCAATGCGTTGGTTAGTAGATGCTGCTGCTAAGCGTTCTGAAAAAAACTATGGCTTTACGTCTTGCTGGTGAGTTGCTAGATGCAGCTGAAGGTAAAGGCGCAGCGATCAAAAAACGTGAAGATGTGCACCGTATGGCTGAAGCTAACAAAGCCTTCTCTCACTACCGCTTCTAAGCGGTTAAAACAGGCCCTAATCAGGAAGATGATAGGCATGTTTTTCATTGATCTGTCATCAATTCGCTTTAAGTTGCAAAAGTAACTTAAAGCGTCCTGTTTTAACAACAAAATTTAGGAATGCAAGAAATCATGGCTCGTCAAACCCCAATTTCTCGTTACCGTAATATTGGTATCTCTGCGCACATTGACGCAGGTAAAACAACTACGTCTGAACGTATTTTGTTTTACACAGGTGTTTCTCACAAAATCGGTGAGGTACACGACGGTGCCGCGACTATGGACTGGATGGAACAAGAGCAAGAACGTGGTATTACCATTACTTCTGCTGCAACTACTTGTTTCTGGTCTGGTATGGGTAACCAATTCCCGCAACACCGTATCAACGTAATTGATACCCCGGGACACGTTGACTTCACAATCGAAGTTGAACGTTCTATGCGTGTACTTGATGGTGCATGCATGGTGTACTGTGCGGTAGGTGGTGTACAGCCTCAGTCTGAAACAGTATGGCGTCAGGCAAACAAATATAAAGTACCTCGTTTGGCATTCGTGAACAAGATGGACCGTACTGGCGCCAACTTCTTCCGTGTTGTTGAACAAATGAAATCACGTCTGGGTGCAAATCCAGTACCTGTAGTAATCCCTGTTGGTGCTGAAGATACTTTCACCGGTGTTGTTGACTTGATCGAAATGAAGTCAATTATCTGGGATGAAGCGTCTCAAGGCATGCAGTTTGAATACGGCGAAATTCCAGCTGATCTTCAAGATCTGGCTGAAGAATGGCGTGTAAACATGGTTGAAGCCGCTGCTGAAGCTTCAGAAGAGTTAATGGACAAATACCTGGAAGAAGGTGATCTTTCTAAAGAAGACATCAAGAAAGGTCTACGTGCCCGTACATTAGCATCTGAAATTCAACCTATGCTTTGCGGTTCTGCATTCAAGAACAAAGGTGTTCAACGTATGTTGGATGCAGTAATTGAGTTCTTGCCTGCTCCTACTGACGTTGAAGCGATCAAGGGTATTCTTGACGATAAAGCTGAAACAGAAGCGACTCGTGAAGCATCTGATGAAGCTCCGTTCTCTGCTCTTGCATTCAAAATCATGAATGACAAATTCGTAGGTAACCTGACGTTCGTTCGTGTTTATTCTGGTGTATTAAAACAGGGCGATCCTGTATACAACCCGGTTAAATCTAAGCGTGAACGTATTGGCCGTATCGTGCAGATGCATGCCAATGAGCGTCAGGATCTTGATGAGATCCGTGCAGGTGATATCGCAGCATGTGTAGGCCTGAAAGACGTAACTACAGGTGATACTCTGTGTGATGAGAAAAACATCATTACGCTTGAGCGTATGGAATTCCCAGAGCCAGTAATTTCACTGGCTGTTGAGCCAAAAAACTAAAGCTGACCAAGAAAAAATGTCAATTGCTTTAGGTCGTCTGGCGAAAGAAGATCCATCGTTCCGTGTTCGTACCGATGAAGAATCAGGTCAGACCATTATTGCTGGTATGGGTGAGCTTCACCTTGACATCATCGTTGACCGTATGAAGCGTGAATTCGGTGTTGAAGCGAATATTGGTAAACCAATGGTTGCTTACCGCGAAACAATCAAAAAGACTGTTGAGCAAGAAGGTAAATTCGTACGTCAAACAGGTGGTAAAGGTAAATTCGGTCATGTATATGTCCGTCTTGAGCCTATTGATGTTGACGAAACTGGTAAAGAATACGAATTCGCTGAAGAAGTTGTTGGTGGTGTAGTACCTAAAGAATTCTTCGGTGCAGTTGACAAAGGTATTCAAGAACGTATGAAGAATGGTGTACTGGCTGGTTACCCTGTTGTGGGTATTAAAGCGACACTATTTGATGGTTCTTACCACGATGTCGACTCTGACGAATTATCGTTCAAAATGGCAGGTTCTTATGCCTTCCGTGACGGTTTCATGAAAGCAGATCCTGTTCTTCTTGAACCTATCATGAAAGTTGAAGTAGAAACTCCAGAAGACTACATGGGCGACATCATGGGCGACTTGAACCGTCGTCGTGGTATGGTTCAGGGTATGGACGACTTACCTGGCGGTACTAAAGCTATCCGTGCAGAAGTTCCACTGGCTGAGATGTTTGGTTACGCGACTCAAATGCGTTCTATGTCTCAAGGCCGTGCAACATACTCAATGGAATTCGCTAAATATGCTGAAACTCCACGTAACGTGGCTGAAGGCATCATCAGCAAATTCCAATCTGGCGGTAAAAAAAGGTGACGACGAGTAATCTTTCGATTACTATAAGCCCAAACTAATTCTTAGTTAAAAACCAAGTGCTCATGGGGTGACCCTCCATGAGTAGTTAATAAAGGAAGATCATCATGGCTAAAGCCAAGTTTGAACGTAATAAGCCACACGTAAACGTGGGCACAATCGGTCACGTTGACCATGGTAAAACAACTTTAACCGCTGCGATTGCAACAATCTGTGCAAAAACTTACGGCGGTGAAGCGAAAGATTACGCAGCAATTGACTCTGCACCAGAAGAAAAAGCGCGTGGTATTACCATTAATACTTCACACGTAGAATATGACTCTCCAACTCGTCACTACGCTCACGTAGACTGCCCGGGCCACGCTGACTATGTTAAAAACATGATCACTGGTGCTGCTCAGATGGACGGCGCGATCCTTGTATGTGCAGCAACTGATGGCCCAATGCCACAGACTCGTGAACACATCCTGCTTTCTCGTCAGGTTGGTGTACCTTACATCATCGTGTTCCTGAACAAATGTGACCTTGTTGATGACGAAGAGTTACTTGAACTGGTAGAAATGGAAGTTCGTGAACTCCTGTCTACTTATGACTTCCCAGGTGATGACACTCCAATCATCCGTGGTTCAGCTCTTCAAGCACTGAACGGCAACGACGGTCAGTATGGCGAGTCTGCAGTTCTTGCTCTGGTTGAAGCGCTTGACACTTACATTCCAGAACCAGAACGTGCAATCGACAAAGCATTCCTAATGCCAATCGAAGACGTATTCTCAATTTCAGGTCGTGGTACAGTAGTTACTGGCCGTGTTGAGTCTGGTATCGTTAAAGTCGGCGAAGAAGTTGAAATCGTTGGTATCAAAGATACAGTTAAAACGACTGTAACGGGTGTAGAAATGTTCCGTAAACTGCTTGACGAAGGTCGTGCAGGCGAGAACTGTGGTGTTCTGCTACGTGGTACTAAACGTGAAGACGTTCAGCGTGGTCAGGTACTGGCTAAACCAGGTACAATCAAGCCGCACACTAAATTCGATGCAGAAGTATATGTACTTTCTAAAGAAGAAGGTGGTCGTCACACTCCATTCCTGAATGGTTACCGTCCACAGTTCTACTTCCGTACAACTGACGTAACTGGTGCGATCCAGCTGAAAGAAGGCGTTGAAATGGTTATGCCAGGTGACAACGTTGAGATGTCAGTTGAGCTGATCCACCCGATCGCGATGGACGCTGGTCTGCGTTTTGCGATTCGTGAAGGTGGTCGTACAGTAGGTGCTGGTGTTGTTGCGAAAGTAACTGCATAATCACTTTACTGTGTCAAAAAAAGCGTCCTTTTAGGGCGCTTTTTTTATTTATATAAATATATATCTAAATAACTTTATAAAATTGTCAGACAAAAATAAATATCAGCTGTCCTTAACTGATAATTCTATGTCCTTATCTGCCCTTATAGCACAATAAAAAAGACGTATGATAAGAAATAAGAAATCAAAAAATAAAAGCAAGCTAGCGAATTGCTCACTTGCGAGGAGTAACCCTAATGAATGCTAAAGTAAATATTTCAAATCGTGCCGGTGCTAGCTTTCCTGTACGTCGTATGGACTTTGAATTTAATCAGGTTCCACGTTACTGGGCGAGCGGCGATGCCGGTATAACCCATTTTATGACAGCTTTATCTGCACTGTTTCCAGAGGGTGAAAAATTTTTTGTAGATAGTACCCGTGCGGTGCGTCAAAACCCTAAACTCTCAGATCCAGCACTTCAAAAAGAGATTAGTGCTTTTATCGGGCAAGAAGCTATGCATTCTAAGGAGCATCTTGCCTTTAATGCTTCTGCTCAGGCTTATGGTTATGATGTACGTAAAATGGAAGAGCAGACAGGGCAAGTACTTAAAGTAGGTACGGAAGTTGTATACCGTCTGATGAAACCGTTCGGTTACACCAAGGAAATGGTTGATTTAACAGGTACATGTGCTCTTGAACATTTTACTGCCACTATTGCGGCTGAGCTGTTGCAGAATGCAGATGTGCAGGCCTTATTTAATGATGAGACCATGTATAAACTCTGGATGTGGCATGCCATAGAGGAAAATGAGCATAAAGCTGTAGCCTTTGATGTTTATACAGCAATGTATGGGCAAGGGCCTAAGGCTTATTTTATGCGCTCTTCGGCGCTAATCATTGCCTTAACGCTGATTTTCTTTACACAGTCATATTTTACTGTGCGTCTCTTAAGCGCAGATAAAAAACTAACCTGGAAAAATACCAGATATATGCTGAAATTTATGTATGGCCGTAAGGGTTTTATAACTCGACAAATTCCTGAACTGGCAGACTTTTTAAGACCAAAATTTCATCCAAATGATACAGATACCACAGCTCTTTTAGAAAAATGGCGTAATAAACTAGGTTTCTAAAAGTATATAAGAAAAGGGACAATTTAAATTGTCCTTTTTTATTCTCGATTTTTCATAAACAATTCTTATAATGCAAGTTGGATAGCTATAAAAGCCCTGTTGTATATGATCCGCTTAATGCAAAAATCTGACCTGCCTCAGGTGACTGAGATTGAAAAACAGGTTCAGACTCACCCGTGGTCTTTTCGATTATTTGAAGAGGCATTACAAAGTTATCTGTGTACTGTATACGAGCTGCAAGATCAGGTTATCGGCTTCTGTATTCTACAGCCTATTCTAGATGAAGCTAACCTGTTATTAATGGCTATTCATCCTTCCTGGCAAGGTAAAGGACTAGGTTATACCCTACTTGAGCAATCAATTTCACTTTTAGAAAATATGCCTGTACAAATTTTTCTGGAAGTACGTGAAAGCAACACAGCTGCCATCGCACTTTATGAAAAAAGCGGCTTTCATCAAATTGATCAGCGACGTAATTATTATCCTGGACCGAATGGAGGACGTGAACATGCCATTATCATGGTCAAGTCTTGTAGTGAGGATTTCAGCCAGTTATTTCGCTAAGTCAAACTGATTTATTTAACAATCAGCTGATTCCAGCCCGAAGGAAGGGTGGTGAGGAGTGAATCACCCAGCGCATGAATCTCTTCAGCGTTTAAGGAACGGTTCAGATGCCGCCACTGTCCATCTAGTAAAATTTCTAATGGGGTATATTGGGATTTATAGTTCATTTTAGCTGAATGTGGTACCCAGTAACCGAGGTAGATGTAATCTAAACTTAGCATTTTTACATATTCAATCTGCTTTAAAATTGCAAATACCCCTAAGGAGCGGCGGTTTTCATCAGGATCAAAAAAAGTATAAACCGCTGAAATACCATCATCCAGCGGATCACATGTAGAAACGCTGATGAGCTGTTCATCCTTCCACAGCTCAAGAAAGAAGCTTTCTGTACAGCTATGTACCAAGAATTTTTCAAACTGGTCTTGACTGGGTGGATACATGTCTCCATCAGCATGACGTGCCAAAATATAGCGCTCATACAGTGCATAATGCTGCCAGGTTGCATCACGAGTTGAAATAATATTCATGCGTAAATCCTGGTTACGCTTCCATGCTTTTTTCTGGCTGCTGTTCATTTGAAAAGCATTTACAGGGACCCGACAGGAAAGGCATTGCCGGCATAAATGGCATTCTGGACGATAGATAAAGTCGCCACTACGTCGGAAGCCTAGCCGAGAAAGCTCAGACAATGTTTCTACGTCAATACGGTGAACAGGGTCCAGAAAGACCATGCGTGCAGATTTCTTTTCTAGATAACTACAGTCATGTGGTGGTGTAATATAGTACTGCAAGTCATTTAACAGGGACTTAGGGTGATAAGATTTCATACATGGTCCCTCATTATTATCATTCGCTCAGGCAGCTATTAAGTGCAACTGTTTCACTTGAAAATACACGCTCCTGATACTTTTTCCAATCGATAGTAGGTTGAATAATTACATCTTGTAACGATTTAAGATAATCCTGCCGAGAAACTGTACAGGCACCCAAGCTAAGCAGATGTTCATTTACCAGCTGGCAGTCGACCCAGGGTAAATTATTCTCCTTTGCAATTAACATGAGACTATAAAAAGCCATTTTTGAAACATCAGTGCGGGTACTGAACATCGATTCACCGAAACAGCCTTTGCCAATGGTGACCCCATATAGGCCTCCTACCAACTTTGTATCGTCCCAGACTTCAATACTATAGCCAAAACCTGCATTGAACAGGTCGCAGTAGCCTTGGATAATTTGTTTGGAAATCCACGTCTCTTCACTATAGCTACGCGGTAAGGCACATGAAGAAATAACCTGTTCAAAAGCCTGATTTACCGTGATGTGATAGTTGTACTTTTTCATACTCCGTAGTAAAGATTTGCTCGGTTTATAACATTCTGGATAAATTACACAGCGTGGTTCTGGTGACCACCAGCAAATAGGTTCACCCGCATTAAACCAGGGAAATAACCCATGTGTGTAAGCTTCTAATAAAGTAGACGGAGAGAGGTCAGCCCCAATACATATAAGGCCTTCGCCTTCAGTATCAGCTTCTATAGGATCAGGAAAAATATATTGAGAGGGGGGAAGCATGGTCATGATTCAGTCTGAAAAAATCACTTTAATTTATGGTAAGTAATTTCAAACAGGCATACAAGCATAACTGTAAAACTGAAAATAAGAATAGCCGCACTGAGGCGGCTATTAAGAAAATAACTAAACTCTCTTAACTTTCTGGTGTTAAACCATCCAGGTATTTCTCTGCATCAAGTGCAGCCATACAGCCTGAACCCGCAGAGGTAATGGCCTGGCGATAAACATCATCTGCTACATCACCTGCTGCAAATACGCCTGGGATTGACGTTGCAGTCGCATTACCTGCTGTGCCACTTTGTACCTGAATATAGCCATTACGTAATTCAAGCTGGCCCTCAAACATTGAGGTATTTGGTTTGTGGCCAATGGCAACAAATAAACCTTGAACATCAACATCACGTAGTGTGTCATCCTGAACAGATTTGAGTCTTACACCGGTTACTCCAGTATTGTCGCCCAGGACTTCTTCAACCTGATGGTTCCAGAGAATCGAAATTTTGCCTTCTTTCTCTTTTTCAAACAGGTGATCTTGTAAAATCTTTTCTGAACGCAGTTTGTCACGACGGTGTACAAGCGTAACATGTGAAGCGATATTTGATAAATACAATGCTTCTTCAACCGCAGTATTACCTCCACCTACTACCATAACTTTCTGGTTTTTGTAGAAGAAACCATCACAGGTTGCGCAGGCACTTACACCCTGGCCCATAAATTTGGCTTCGGATTCCAGACCAAGATACTGGGCGGTTGCGCCTGTTGCCACAATCAGGGCATCACAGGTGTACTCTTCCATATCACCCTTCAAAACAAAGGGACGAACATTTAAGTCCACTTCATTAATATGGTCATAAATCATCTCAGTACCAAACCGCTCTGCATGAGCATGCATACGTTCCATTAAAGCTGGACCAGTAAGACCCTCAGGGTCACCTGGCCAGTTGTCTACTTCAGTAGTGGTCGTAAGCTGGCCACCCATCTGCATGCCTGCAATGAGTGTGGGTTTTAGGTTTGCACGTGCTGCATACACTGCTGCGCTGTAACCGGCGGGGCCCGAGCCCAAAATAATTAACCGTGAGTGACGAATGCTCATTAAAGCTATCCTTTTTTATGTAGAATTGTTAAAAGTATACGTGAAACATCAGCAAAGTTGTGTTCAATCCATGTGGATAATCTTGATGATGGAAATCGGTTTGAGCTATATAAAATATGTTAACAACACAAATAAATAATGATGCATCATTTTAATGGGAACCGGTGCATAATATAAAGTTTTCTTCTTTGAAGAAAGCCTGACGGCTTCTATATAAGAACATCAATTGATAAATGGTTACGGGACAGTATATGACTGCGGTGTCAAATGTTTATGCACAGCGCTTATTAATGACATTATTCTTGGTTTCATTCGGGATTTATCTGTTTCTGGCAACAGTAACATATACACCGTTTGACCCCGGGTGGATGCATATTTCCAGTGATACCCAGCAAGTCTCTAATGCCAGCGGCGTAGCGGGTGCCTGGATTGCAGATTTGCTTTTTGGCTTTGTAGGATGGGCAAGTTTGCTTATTCCCATCTACCTTTTTATTGAAGCTATCCAGCTCTGGTGGCCACGCAGTTTCCTGAACCGTCCGTTTCGTTATGCTGCCCAGTTTTTTTTAATCCTGACCACGTCCAGCCTTTTATATCTACACTGGAATTTACCTGCAGATACTCTGGAAAATGCCTCTGGTGGCATTATCGGTTATGAACTGGGAAGTAGTCTGGTACAGGTGTTAACAATTTATGGTGCTACTTTCTTTCTGATTGTATTTTGTCTAATTTTACTGACTCTGGCATTTGGTATTCAATGGAATAAAACCTGGGTTACGCTTAAGGCAACCCCTGCATATCTGCAAGATCTGTTTTACCGTAATGTACCTTCCAGTGAATCAGACTTTGACCGCACTGAACAGCAACCAATAAAAAAGCCGGTCGCGATCAGAACCAGAGAACCTGCACAAGAGCAGGTTTTAGCTTCAGAAATAAAGCAGCCAGCTAAGATAGCCTCTCAACCTTCAGCAGCAGACCTGCAAGCAGAGCGTCTATTTAACGATATGTTGGCAAAAGAGCAGATACAACATCAGATGCCTTCACTTGATCCTGAAGATGAAGCAGAGTTTGAACGTACTTTAGAAAAAGCCCATCAGTTACAGCAGGACAGCCAGCGTGTGGTCGCCACCGGTGAAGTATGGCGTGCTTTACAACATGATGATAATCATGACCGTGATATTGATGCCCTGTTAAAAGCTGCCGAAGATGATAAACCGGTTACACCACATGATCATCTGCAACAAGTGGTAGTGGCTCAGGAAGAAAGACAGCCTGAATCCCGTTCTCCTGCGTATCAGCCTCAAACACCACATAATGATGAGATATTGGACTGGAATGATGACCAGATTTTTGATGAGCTGTTAGCTGCTGTACCGCCAACTAAAACGGCAACAGATGTACATACACCTTTTAACAGCAAAAATATATCGAATGGACAGGGCTCATCTGCCGCATCAGCTACTGTATCCAGTGTGACGGCCAGTGTTTCTGGGGCAGCAAGCGCCACGGGAGTTCAATCTGCACTGATGAGACAGTCCATGCAGAATAACGGCAGTGATGTTGCTGAGCTTGAGGAGCTGGTTGATTTTCTGGTGGAAGATGAAGACCACTTTAAAGATCAGCCTGTGAGAACAACAAGCAGTTATGCTCAGTCTACGCCCTTTGTAAAAGCAGAGATTAAAACTCAGTTTAATGCACTAGAGCGTGAAACAGAGACTGAGCAGCATCTAGATGAGCGTGAAATTCTTGCCAAAGATAAAGAAGCCTTTATTGAGGCTTGGCATGAAACGGCTGGTAAACCTCAAGAAATTGAAGAAGAATTTGATCTTGATGCGCCATTAACTGACCGGGCTGGGCGGCCGATGTCACGTGCCATGCAAGTGGTACACAAGCGTCGTGATCTGTCAACTTTGCCTCCAGTTGACATGCTAGATCCGGTAGACCCGAACAAGAAAGTAAACTTTACTGCTGAGCAGTTGGCACGCCTGTCAGAACTTCTGGAAATCAAGTTGCAGGAGTTTAATGTTAAAGCCAAGGTGGTTGAGGCCCAGCCAGGACCGGTAGTCACCCGTTTTGAACTGGATCTGGCGCCTGGGGTAAAAGCTTCTAAAGTAACCAACATCTCCCGTGACTTGGCTCGCTCAATGTCCATGGCTTCGGTGCGTGTAGTGGAAGTTATACCAGGCAAACCTTATATTGGAATCGAAGTACCGAACAGTAGCCGTGAAATGGTACGTTTAACCGAGCTACTGGAAACACCGGCATATCGCGACCCGAATGGCCTTATCTCAATGGCTATGGGTAAGGATATTTCAGGTAATCCGGTTTTGACTGATCTTGCCAAGGCACCCCACATGCTGGTGGCAGGGACTACCGGTTCGGGTAAGTCAGTCGCTGTAAATGCCATGATTCTTTCCATGCTGCTCAAATATACCCCCGATCAGTTGCGTTTAATTCTGATTGATCCAAAGCAATTAGAACTGGCTAACTATAATGATATTCCCCACCTTTTAACGCCCGTAGTGACTGATATGAAAGATGCGGTCAGTGCACTGAACTGGTGTGTTAATGAAATGGAACGTCGTTACAAGCTGATGTCCTTCATGAAAATCCGCAAGATTACTGATTATAACCGTAAGGTCGAAGAAGCAATTGCGAACGGTGAGGATCTGATTGATCCGACATGGAAACCCGGTGATTCGGCAACTCAAGAGCGTGCTCCACGCTTAACTCCTTTACCTATGATTGTGATCGTGGCTGATGAATTTGCAGATATGATTATGCAGGTGGGTAAAAAAGCAGAAGAAATGATTACTCGTCTCGCGCAAAAATCACGTGCTGCTGGTATTCATTTATTGCTTGCAACTCAGCGCCCTTCTGTGGATGTCATTACCGGCCTGATTAAAGCCAATATTCCAACCCGTGTGGCATTACGTGTTAACAGCAAAATTGACTCCCGTACTATTTTAGATGCAGGTGGGGCAGAGGACTTGTTAGGGCACGGTGATATGTTGTTCTTGGGGCCAGGTAAAATTGAACCCGAACGTGTACATGGCGCCTTCATTTCTGATGATGAAGTTAACCGTATTTGTGATGCATGGCGCGAACGTGGTGATCCTGATTACATTGACGAGATATTGACACCGTTTGATGAAGAACCAAGCTCACGTGGTTTCGAGGATGGTGGAGAAGGCGGTTCCGACCGGGATATGCTTTACGACCAGTGTGTCGCATTTGTACTGGAAACCCGTAAAGCTTCTACCTCTTCTCTCCAGCGTAAATTTAGCTTGGGTTACAACCGTGCTGCGCGCATTATTGATCAGATGGAAGAAAATGGTATTGTAAGTGCGATGGGTGCAAATGGTAAGCGTGAAATTTTAGTATAAAAGGTCTTTAAATAAAAAACCTGCTTCAAGCAGGTTTTTTATTATTTCGGTTATAAAGCTGTTTTTAAGCAAATTTAGCCAGAACTTCTAGAAATGGAGCACTTTGGCGCGGAAATTCAGCAATCACTTCATGAATACGTTGTCCCTGAGGATTAGTAGCATTTAGATCTCGGCCATCAGCAATAAACTTGTTCAGCAAACGTTCATAATCACTTGGACGCATATGCTTGAATGCATGATAGAGAACATGAAAGTCAGCATTTATGCCTTCAGGAGGAAGCTGATTCAAATAGCCAAACACACGTTCATCTGACCATTCTTCATTGAATGTTGCTGGCTGTGACAATGCCATCACGATCTCCTCAGTA
>Ga0224751_1030_pt2 | contig 20844 bp, 19 predicted proteins | sample LIM_F_Vancomycin_FD_182073 | JGI IMG/M metagenome (GOLD analysis project Ga0224751, IMG submission 182073) | Enriched cells from gastrointestinal tract of the lab mouse from Pacific Northwest National Laboratory (PNNL), Richland, Washington... | ecosystem: Host-associated > Mammals > Digestive...
CGGCTCCCGCGGCAGCGTCAAATTCAGCGTGTATTTGGACGGCAGGAAGCTTATGGAATCCCCTGTGCTCAAGGACGGGGACTCCATTCCCGTGAAGACGGCGGTAGAGGGCGGCAGGAAGCTGGAAATCCGCGTGGATGACGCCGGAGACGGCAATGCCGCCGATTGGGGCATTATAGCCAACGGCATGCTGACCCGGTAAATTTTCTGCCCCCACTGGAGGAGAAATGTGACATTAGGCTTGTCTTTTGCCCTTTCTCATAGTGTTCTGTGGGCTAGCCATGATTGGGACGATTGCAAAGCTATGGGGTGCGGCGGCGCTGGTTGCCGGGGCTTCCCTGTTTGCAGAAACGGCTGCGGAGCAGCCGCCCGTCCCTTCCTCTGAAACCGGGCAGGAAAATGCCGGAGGGAAAATGGCGGGCAATCTGCTTTCCGGCTCCCGCGGCAGCGTCAAATTCAGCGTGTATTTGGACGGCAGGAAGCTTATGGAATCCCCTGTGCTCAAGGACGGGGACTCCATTCCCGTGAAGACGGCGGTAGAGGGCGGCAGGAAGCTGGAAATCCGCGTGGATGACGCCGGAGACGGCAATGCCGCCGATTGGGGCATTATAGCCAACGGCATGCTGACCCGGTAAATTTTCTGCCCCCACTGGAGGAGAAATGTGACATTAGGCTTGTCTTTTGCCCTTTCTCATAGTGTTCTGTGGGCTAGCCATGATTGGGACGATTGCAAAGCTATGGGGTGCGGCGGCGCTGGTTGCCGGGGCTTCCCTGTTTGCAGAAACGGCTGCGGAGCAGCCGCCCGTCCCTTCCTCTGAAACCGGGCAGGAAAATGCCGGAGGGAAAATGGCGGGCAATCTGCTTTCCGGCACTCTCATGCCGCAGATTCCCTCCAATATTTCCATTACCAATGACGGCGCCATCAGGGTGGAGGAATCCAGGAAGGTTATTTTTGAAGGACCGCATGTCCACATGGTGACGGATACCGGGGTGGAGGTATTTGCGGATTATGCCCAGGCGGATATGGACCAGGGCAAGGTGTTTCTGAAAGGGAACCTGGCCATTTACCAGAGTGACGGCAGGACAAGGACCAACAGCCTGGTACGCGCTGACAGCGCGGAGTTTGACTGGGAGAACGAAGTGCTTCTTACGGATGCCATCCGTGCGAAGATGGAGGGATTGATTCTGCGCAGCGGAAAGTTTGAATCCCGGAAGGATGCCGCCGGCAACACTTACCTGGAAGCCCGCAATGCCTCCGTCACGGCGGAAGACATCAGCGAACCTCTCACCTGGATTTCCGCCGACAGGATACGAGTGTATCCGGAAGACAGGTTTTCTTTCAAGAACCTGACCCTTTATTACGGTGGCGTTCCCTTCTTTTATTTCCCCTACCTCAGCCATTCCCTTAATCCGGAAGTTGGCTATCTTCCCATCCCCGGCATGCGCTCCATCTGGGGGCCTTACCTCCTGAATGAATACGGGTTCCTGATGGGGAAAAAATGGTCGGACAACGGCATGCCTTCCGCGGATTACCTGGGAACCCTGCATGCAGATTACCGCACCCGGCGCGGTTTCGCCTACGGATTGGACATCCGCGACGTGCTGCTGGAAAAGGATTGTCCGGACATGACGGGGCTGTCCTTTTACAAAACCCATGACAAGGGGGTGAAAATCAACGCCGGTGATGATGAGTACCGTGAGCATCTGGACCCGGACCGGTGGAGGTTCGCGCTCCAGCAGATGTGGAGCCACAGGGTGAATCTCCGCACGGACTGGCGGTTGAAGGCCAACATCAACATGTTGAGCGACGAGTACATGCTCCGCGATTTTTATCCGGAAATTTATCAGCGCAATTCTTCTCCGGACAACACGGTGCTTCTTTCCCGTACGGACGATACGAATGATTTTTCACTGTTGCAGCGTTTTGTCCCCAATAATTTCTACATAGCGGACCAGCGGACGGAGTTCAGTTATGAGCGTATCAAGTCCCCCGTATTCCGTTCCCCCGTCATGTATGAAAGCCGCACCAGCTTCGCTTTCCTCAAGCAGTACGTTCCTCCGTTCATGCGGACGGAAATCCGGAACATGCTGGACGGGATGGACCCCGGAACTTCTTCCTATGATTACTGGGCCCGAATGCTGATGACGGACAGCTACAGCAGGTTCCACTCCTTCCATGAGGTTTCCGTTTCCAAGAAAATCATGGGATTCCTGAACCTGACCCCCAAAGTGGGCGGAGGCTATACGGGATATTACGGCGTGGAGGACTACAAACCGCTCAACCAGGGAATTTTTTACGCCGGAACGGATGCCGATTTCAAATTCTCCCGCCGTTATTCTTCCGTATATAGTGATTCCTTTGGGCTGAACGGCATGAACCATATTGTTCAGCCCCATTTTACGCTGGCGTATGTCAAAACCAACCGCCTGAGCGAGCTTTATCCCCAGATTGACGGCGATACCCCCACGACCAATCCCCCATCCTTGAGCATAGGCAGATACACGGAGATTGATTCCCTGTCCACGGGGCTTGTCTTCCGGTATGGATTGCGCAACATGCTGATGACCAGCCGGGACGCTAATTCCCACCGCTGGTTTTCCTGGGATGTGTTCATGGATGCCTATCTGCATGATCCCGTCAACCAGCGGGATTTTTCCAACCTTTTTTCATTCATGCGCTGGAATCCCGTTCCCTGGATGGAATACCGGTCGGAAATGCAGGCTCCCGTTTTGGGTAAGGACAAGATTTCCGGCTGCCGTGAATACAACAACTCCCTGCGTTTCATGCCATGGCGTTCCACGGAGCTCGTCGTGGGGCACCGTTATTTGAACCAGCATTCCCTTCTGGAGGACAGCAGCCAGCTGGATCTGCGTATTTTGCAGCGCTTTTCGGAAGCCTGGGCTTTCAGCGGCAAATGGCGTTTTTCCCTGTTGGACGGCAAGCTGGACATTCAGGAATACAATGTGTACCACAATATGGGATCCTGGTATTTGGGCGTGGGCGCTTTCGTTCGCAAGAACGGGAACAAAAACGAATTCGGGCTGGGCATCAGCTTTACCATCCAGCAGACCGGAGATTATATGCCGGTCAAATTCCTTTGATGTCCGGAAAGGACACGGTTTTTTGCGAGGTTTTTCCCGGAAGCTTTTTCCTTTTTCAGAGGATTCGCGTTTTGAGAATGGGTTCTGCCCGGTGCGGGGTGTTGCTCCGGAGAGGGAAAGATATGTAGCTGGTCGGCAAGAGGCGGAAAGCCATGCGGTTGGAAGGGTGGGGAGCGGCCTGTTTCCAGCGTGCCGGACAGGAAGAAGAGGAAGGAGCCGCTGCCGCGCTTGTGCCGGAACCTTGGCTTGCATTCCGGCAGGGAAACGGGGAAAATGCCAAGGCATGGAGCAAGCTGCGGCGGAAAACCGTCCGGCTTCCTGCACGAATAATCATAAATGAATATGAACGCTCAGGAATTGATCGAGACGCTGGAATGGCGTTACGCCACCAAGGTATTCAATCCGGACCGCCGCATTCCGGCGGAGGACTGGGAAGCCCTTCTGGAATCCCTGCATTTGAGCCCTTCCTCCCTGGGGCTTCAGATGTGGAAGTTCCTTGATGTCCGGGATCCCGCCGTGCGTTCCCGGCTTAGGGAAGTTTCATGGGGACAGCCCCAGGTTACGGACGCTTCCCATCTGGTGGTTTTCTGTGCCCGCAGGGATTTCAAGCCGGAAGACGTGCAGCGCTATCTGGAACGTATTGTGGAAGTGCGCGGTGTTGCCATGGACTCCCTGGACCAGTACCGCGCCCGCATTTTTGAACTGGTGGGTTCCAAGTCTCCGGAAGTGCTGAAAGCCTGGCTGGAACGGCAGGTGTACATCGCCCTCGGGTTCATGATGAGCTGCGCCGCGGATCTCCGCGTGGACACCTGCGCGCTGGAAGGGATGGATCCGGCCGCCTATGACCGCATTCTTCATCTGGAAAATTCCCCTTATTACACGCTTTGCGCCCTGGCTCTGGGTTACCGGAATGAAGAGGCGGATAAGTACGCCCGTCTGGCGAAAGTACGTTTTGACCGGGATGAAGTCATTCCGGTCATCTGACGGAGTTTCTTACTAATCCCCGGTTTCAAGCAGTAGCCGCATGTCTTCCGGCAGGGGGGCTTCCGCGGTGAAGGTTTCTTCATCAAACGGAAATTCCAGCCGGCAGGCATGCAGCGCGTGGCGCGGCAGAACCAGCCGCTCCTCCAGTTCCCGGCTCCATCCGTGCTGGATGTATTCCAGATAGCAATGTTCGGACGGACCGTAAATTTTGTCACCCAGGATGGGATGTCCCAGGTGCGCCAGATGCACGCGTATCTGGTGCATGCGTCCCGTTTCCGGAATGCACCGAACCAGCGCCAGGGGGCCCCGGCGTGTATTCCATGTCCGTTCTTTCCGGAAAACGGTAGTGCATGCTTTTCCGGCTGGGTGCACGGCCTGTTTGACCCATATGCGGCTTTCCGCGACTTCCCCCTGTCTTAAAATGGGGGCGGTGCATGCTGTTTCCGTCCATTCAGGCCATTCCTGCACGATTGCCAGATATTCCTTGTGTATCAGGCGCCGCTGCATGGCTCTTCCCAGCTCTCTGGCCGCCCTTTTGTGTTTGGCAACCAGCGTCAGACCGCTGGTTTCCCTGTCCAGTCTGTTGACCAGGGAGAGGGCGGCTCCGTTGGCTATTTCATAGCTTAGCAGGGCTTCCACGCCTTCCAGGAGGCAGGGTTCCTTTTTCCCGTTGGACGGGTGGACGATGAGGGGGGCTCCCTTGTCCACCACAATCCAGTCCCCGGATTCCGCCGCCACCTCAAAGTGCGGAAAACAGGCAATTGGTGCTTCGGAAATGGGAATCCACATGGCGGATGGGAGGTTTACAGCGCATCCGGACGGATAGGCGCCCATTCCCCCGGTTTCAGGTTCAGGCTGTCCAGATGCAGGGAGCCGATGGAAACACGGCACAGAGATAAGACGGGAGCGCCTACGGCAGCCAGCATGCGGCGAACCTGGTGGTATTTTCCTTCCGTAAGCGTCAGCAGGGCGCGTCGCGGTTCCCGGATTTCCAGAAGGGCGGGGGCGCAGGGGCGGGTTTCCCCGTTCAGCGTGAGGGTTCCGGAGGCGAACAACTCCACGGCTTCTGTCGGAATGTCCTCCTCCGTGACGGCTTCGTAAACTTTGGCGACGTGATGGCGGGGGGAGGTCATGCGGTGGATGAATTTTCCGTCGTCCGTGAGGAGAAGCAGGCCGGAAGTTTCTTTGTCCAGCCGTCCTACGGAAGAAACCGCAGGGTTCCTGTGCCGCCACTGGAAGGGCAGCAGGTCGTAAATCAAATCCCCCTCCCCGTCGTCATGGCTGCAGGTGTACCCTTCAGGTTTGTAAAGGGCGGCGTACAGGCCGTCCGGGAATTCCACAGGTTCTCCGTCCAGCAGGATGCCTTCCGCCTGCACCTTGTCCGTGGGGGAGGAGCATGGTTTTCCCTTGAATGTAATGGAGTGGCGTTTGATCCAACCCGGCGCTTCCCTCCTGGAACAATATCCGTAGCGGGATAAAAGGGCATCCAGTCTCATGCGGCATATTTTTTCCTAACGGGAACAAAAAACAAGGTTGAAGTATGCCTCCCCGGCTGATAGCATTAAACTATTACATGCGGGGCCGCCCTGGTGGGGCGCTGCCGTTGTTCACCATTTACGCTTATATAGTTCCATGATTGAAACGATTACAGAAGAACAGTTGACTCCCCAGCAGGCCGAATTTTGGGTGCGCGCCCGCCAGGCGGTGGACATGAACAATTATCCCTATGCCGTCAGCCTGCTCAAGGCCCTGGTAAAGCAGCTCCCCGGTTTTCTGGAAGGCCGCAAGGCGTTGCGCGCCTGTGAAATCAAATTGAATCCGGAGGCCAAGAGAGGGGGGCTGTTCAGCGGCATGAAAATCAGTACCAGCAAGCTCACTTCTTCCAAGAAGGACGCGGCTACCCAGCTTTCCGCTCTGGAAGACGAATTGGAAAATGATCCTTACAGCATTCCGGTAAACGAGGCCCTGTACACGGCTGCCATGGAAGTAAATTTCCCGGATCTGGCCGCTTTTGCTCTGGAGACTGTTCGCCAGGGGCATCCCGGCAACAAGAAAATGCTCCACATGCTGGCCTCCCATTACGTTTCCCGGGATATGCCGGCCCAGGCTGCGGAAGTGTACCATGACCTTGTGAAGCTGGATCCCACGGACAGTGTGGCCGTAAAGAGCGAAAAGGACTGCATGGCGCGCGCCACGATGCAGCAGCAGAAGTGGGAGGAGGCTAAAAGCTTCCGGGACGTGATGAAGAACTCGTCGGAAACGAACACCCTGGATAAGAGCGACAAGAAAGGGCTCACCCGTGCGGAACTGGAAGAGCGCCTGGGGCTTCTCTCCGCCCGTTACGCCCAGAACCAGCAGGATCTGGCCGTCGTGCGCGACATTGCCGGCGTTTATGAACAAATGGAAGATTGGGCCAATGCCTATTCCTTCTATAATTACGCGTTCAGCCTCAGCAACAATGATATTTCCCTGGAAAACAAGGCCTCGGAAATGAATGAGCGATGCCGCAAGGCCCAGGTGGAGGAAATCCGCCGCCGCGCTGCCGCGGAGCCGGATAATAAGGAACTTCAAGAACAGCTTGCCCAGTTCAGCAAGGAAGCTGCGGAGCAGCAGGTGGCCTTGTGCCGCCAGCGTGTGGAAAACAACCCCACGGACCCGCAAACCCGTTTTGAGCTGGGCCAGGCCCTCTTCGACTGCGGCAATTACACGGAAGCCATTCCGGAACTCCAGCGCGCCCGCAACAACCCCCATATCCGCATCCGCGCCATGCTGTTGCTCGGCAAGTGCTATGACGCCAAGAACATGCATGATATGGCCCTGCGCCAGCTGGAGGAAGCCAATAAGGAATTGATAGAAATGAATGACACCAAGAAGGAAATCCTTTACATGATCGGCTTGCTTTATGAAAAGCAGGGCAAGAAGGGGGAATCCCTGGCTGCATTCCAGCAGATTTACGACGCCGAGTACGGCTACCGCGACGTAGCCAGGCGCGTGGAATCCTCTTACGGCAATTAGGGGGTTCCCGTTTTGCGCCCGTAATGGGACGCCGTGCTCAAAGCCTTTGCCGGAAACGGCAAAGGCTTTGCTGTAGGAAGGTTATTTTTATTTCTGCGGACGGGAACCGTAACAGCTTTCATCCCGGCGGGCAACGGAGAGGGGCGGGCGCCCTTGTGTTTTTTCTTGTCCGTTCCGGAAGGAACTGAAAGAATGAAGACGGAACGAGCTGATGCAGGCATTGCTTACGATTGACGTTCAAGGTGATTATTTTGCGGAATGCACTGCATGCCGAGAATCCTGTGAGTATGTTGGCAGCTGGTTAAGTATGGATATCACCAACGAATACGAAAGGATGCCGGATATTGGCTGCATGGGAAAGATTGGGGGTCTTTCTTATGAAATGCCAGGGAAGGAAGTCTTATGATTCTTTTGATTGGCGGCAGCACGCATACAGGGAAAACACTCGCGGCGCAGCGGGTGCTTGAAAAATATTCCTATCCCTATTTATCCATTGACCATTTAAAGATGGGGTTGATACGCAGCGGGATATGCCCTTTCTCCCCTGAAAGCCCCGATGAAGAGCTGACTCCCTTCCTCTGGGGCATTATCAAAGAAATAGTAAAGACCGCGATTGAAAACGGCCAAAATTTAGTGGTGGAAGGTTGCTATATTCCCTTTGACTGGAAGAAGGATTTTACGCAGGCCTGCCGGGAACGGATACGGTATGTATGCCTTATTTTTTCAGAAAATTATATTCAAAGGCATTATCATGATATCCTGAACCATGAGAATGCGATTGAACGGCGCGTAGAGAGTTCTCCCGTTACGCGGGAAGAGTTGCTGCGTGAAAACAGGGGCAATCTTGAAAAATGCAGGTTCTATGGCTGTGACTATCTGTTGATTGACGAGTCTTATAACGTGGAGATCATGTTGTAGAGAACAGAGGCTTTCCATTGTCCGGGGAAGGAAAGAGAAGGTTATGCCAAATTGCTTTGTTTATAGGCGCAGGCGGTAAGAGAGAGGTTCTTCCACCCTTCCCCTGTATTTTTTCCAGAACTGCTCGTGTCAGAGTACCTTGGAAAAAAACTCCTGCAGCCTGGGATTGGCAGGGCGGTCGATAACGCGGTCCGGAGGCCCTTCTTCCACAATTTTCCCTTTATCCATGAACAGGACGCGGGAAGCAACCTCCCGCGCGAACCCTATTTCATGGGTAACCACTACCATCGTCAGTCCTACCTGCGCCAGCTCCTTCATCAGGGAGAGCACTTCTCCCACCATTTCCGGGTCCAGGGCTGATGTCGGCTCGTCAAACAGGATGACATCCGGATTCATGACCAGGGCGCGCACGATGGCGATGCGCTGCTTTTGGCCTCCGGAAAGCTGGAGGGGATAGGAGTGCCTCTTGCCGTACAGCCCAATGCGCTGGAGAAGGGCTTCCGCTTGGTCTGCTGCCTCCTTTCTGCTGGAGCGTCCCGTTTTAACCGGGGCGATGGTGATATTTTCCAGAATGGTCAGGTGCGGGAAAAGGTTGAAATGCTGGAAAACCATGCCTACGTGCTGGCGGAATTGATTGACGTCCGTTCCGGGAGAGGTAACCAGCTTTCCCTTGAAACGGATTTCTCCGGAGGTCGGTTCCTCCAGCAGGTTCAGGCAGCGCAGGAAGGTGCTTTTACCGGAACCGGACGGGCCTACGATGAAGACCACTTCACCCCGGTCAATGTTCGTGGTGACATCGTTGACTGCCGGCACGGAGTTGAATTCCTTAACCAAATGGCTGATTTGGAACATGGGAGTGTTTCCGGGATGTTCATTCATTGTTTTTCAGTTTTCTTTCCAGTTTGCCGAGCATCCAGCTGAACAGCATGACCACGGAGAGGTAAATCAGGGCCACGGCCGTCAGCGGCATGAAGGCGGTATAAGTCTGGCTCCGGATGATGTCGCCGCCCTTGGTCAGGTCCTGGAGGGCAATATAGCCGGAGACGCTGGTCTCCTTCAACAGTACGATAAATTCGTTTCCCAGGGAGGGAAGTACATTTTTAAAGGCCTGGGGCAGGATAATGTAAATCATGGTTTGGGCATATCCCAGGCCGAGGCTGCGCCCGGCTTCAAATTGTCCTTTGTCAATAGACATGATGCCGCCTCTGATGATTTCCGCCACATAGGCGCCTGAGTTGAAGCCGAAGGCCACCACGGCCACCAACACTTTGCTGACATCCACGGAGCCGAAGATGACAAAATAGATCATGAGCAGTTGAACGACCACCGGCGTGCCGCGGATGACTGTCAGGTACAGTTTGCAGAGGGTATTCAGGAAACGGAGATTGCCCGTTTTGTCATGCGTGGCGCGGATGACGGCCACCACAAAGCCAACCAGAATGCCCAGCAGAACGGAAAAGAAAGAGACCTCCACCGTCACCAGAAAGCCGTTGGTCAGGTATTTCCAGCGGCCTTCCTGCATGAAATTGACGTAAAAGGATTCTTTCAGGTCCAGCCATGTATTTTCCAGCCAGCCCCCTCCGGAAGCGTGTTGTTCGGGACCGGCAGCGGATTTAACCTGCATGGCCGCATAAGCGTTCCGTATTTCCTCCAGCTTTCCGGAGGCTTTCAATGCTGCAATGGTGCCGTTAATATCCTGAAGGAGAGCCGTATTTCCCTTGCGGACGGCAATGGCGTAGGATTCGGAAGTGAGGGGCTCCGGCAGAATTTCCAGCCGATCATTGCCCGCTACGTACATTGTTGCCGGATCCTGGTCAATGACGGCGGCGTCCACCTTGCCTGCCGCCACGGCGGCCACAGCCAGCGCTCCGTTAGGGAAGCGTTCCGGCTGCTGGATGTTCCGTGTGACGTAAATGTCTCCCGTGGCCCCGTGCTGCACTCCGATTCTTTTGCCGCGGATATCTTCCCGCTTCCGGATGGGAGAACCTTTGGGAACGATGATAACCTGAGCGGCTTCCACATAGGGAATGGAGAAGTCCACTTTCCTCCTGCGTTCCGGCGTAACCGTGATTCCGGAGGCGGCTACGTCCGCCTTTCCGGAAACTACAGCCGTAATCACGGAATCAAAGCTCATGTCTTCAATGACCAGCTCCCTGCCGGTGCGCCGGGCTACCTCCCGCATGATTTCCGGGTCAATGCCCAGGATGGCGTTTCCGTCCCGGAATTCGTAGGGAGGGAAAGTCGCTTCCGTCACCATCAGGATTCTGCCGTTTTCCGCCGCTGGTGCGCCGCAGCATAGGAGAAGCCAGAGCGTCAGCAGGGCTCCGAGATGATTCAGAAAGGAAATGGATGGCATGAAAGCAAGGGGAAAAGGTGAAGTCTGAACCGGCGGGGTATATGATTTACCTGCCTGCAACGCAATAAAAAACTGTTTCCTCCCGGTTCCGGTTTGTCCTGTCCCACGGCAGGGAAGCGGAGTAGCGGGCCGGACGGAGAGGAAATGGCAACGAATATGAATGGCATGAACCCGGAAGATACCCAGGATTTTTTTGTTTATTAGCAAGAGGGAGGGAATGTATCTTGTGATAATTTTCCCGATTAATATTTCCAAAGGGAGGGAGGATCAAACTTCCTGCTTTGGTGGCGGTGTATGTTTGGTTTTGGAAAATTGTCATGCATCCGGAATGTGATGCATGGCAAGGTGCATGGCGGAACCATAGGGCTGGGTGGAATACCGCGCAAAGCAAAAAAATTTGAGGCCTTGCAGGATGAAGTATTCTGCAAGGCCTCACGAATGGGAAATTGGTCGGGTTGACAGGATTCGAACCTGCGACCCCCTGCACCCCATGCAGATTTTATCATTAAGGCAGACTAAAGTATTTTACCATATCATTGTAATTTCAATATTTTTGAAATTGGTCGTACATCTAAATTATATCTATTTAATGCTTGTGGCGTGTGGCTGACGTGTGGCTTTTCGGTGGAGTTTAGAAAAAGAGTGCATCCGCGCCTATGGCAAGTCCTCGTGTCTGGCGTGATTCTACCGCTTGGGCAGGCATGGCAACAGCTCCAACTGCTCCAACAAGTCCATTTTCATAAGCTTCCGCAAATGTCCTGAATGCGTCCGCGGCGTGAGAACACCTATTATGCAGGGGGGTATCCCGTTCAACACCATGTGCTCCTGCCGGGGCCTTCTGATAATTCTCCAGGGCATTTACGCCAGACATATATTCCACTCCGTCAATTTTCAGGGGTCGGGAGCATCGCTCGTGAAAAATGCAATGATTCAGGAGGCGCCGTACCGCAAAAATACCATTCCACACATCGGAAATGCGCGGCACTACGGACACATTGAACCCTGCTCGCCTCAAATACACGTCAAAGGTAATCCCGTGGGGATCTCTCCTCCCTGCGTCGTGGGGAACCAGATGTTTGTAAATGGGGCCAAACATCACTTCCCACTTCGTGCGGATGAAATTGATATACCACTCCAAGGGCTTTTCATTGGCCTGCAGGCAATCCATCACGTAAAACTTGCCGTCTCCCCTCACCTGCCAGAGCCAGAGAACCATATAATCAGCCATGCCAATATCCCAGGACACATAATAGGGAGCCAGATCATCCTTTTCAAACTCGGCGCATAGTCGGCCCTTGGAACGTAATGCGTCCATGTAAGAACCATAAATGGATCCCTCCACCAATGCCTGAAACGCCTCTTCCGGCGTGGAAGGATATTCCTGACGGACCAATCCTCCAAATGTCTTGTATTGGGAGGCGTACCAACGCTTCTGGGCATCATTCAGGGAAATGCCGCACCTTAACCTCAAATCCTCGAAATACTTCTGTAAATCCTCCGGGAAACTGCATCCATGTTCATCATCAGCTTCAAGGAAATACTCCGGATTCTTCCACCAGGGAAAGAAAAAAAACTTCCAATCCAGGGAAGAAAGAGGTTTGCCGACCATCTCCATGGACGCCTTGGTCATCTCGTAATTGAGGCCAAACTTTCCTCCCTCATGGGTGGATTCTCGGACAATCACGCCGTCTTTGGAAACGGAGTTCATGGCCCCTGTCACAATCTCACGGGCTCGCAGAGGGGCGTGGGCCGCGACGTATCCAAGTTCCGAGACATGCAAAAACTGAAATGTGCCGCCGCGGAGAGATGTGCCGGCTGTAATTTTACTCCCATTGGAAAAAGACACCGTCGTTTTGGAAGGCCTGGCTTGAATCTCCCCTTTGATGAGGCGTCCTAACTCGGCCAGGGCAAGGTCTTCTTCCGTGGGATCATCCGGTACATAGTCCAAACTCCTGTAAGCCAACTCAATTTTGCCAATCTTGCCTGTTCCATCCACCAAAGTTTTATCAATGATACCGCAATGGAAATTGGGCCGGAACAGGCTCATATCCAGCATCAGCATGGCTACATACGTGGAAATGCCCAGCTGGCGCGCTTTCAGAATGTCATTCCTGTACCATAACTGCTCATGAAGCCGCCGCTGGGCCCAATTCAACTGGAACCTTTGCATCTTGCCCTCTTTATTGATAATCCAGTACAGGTGATTTAACCTCCACACGCGGTCGGAAAGCTGTTCTTTCAGAATCTCTATATTATTATCCATTATGCCTGAATAGCTAATAGATTGAAATCGCGGTTGCCGGAAACGCGGATGCCCACCATGGAATCGTAATCCCAGCATCCATCAGCAACTAGAGAATGCCATCCCCTTGTTAAAAACGAAGACGGGGAACGGTCCAGTACATCCCAACGGGTTCCGTCAATACTTACCTCAACACCATCCACCAGTGCGTCAGAGCCAAAGAAAAACATCACTCCGCCGCTATGCTGGCGGCGTCCAGCAGCTTCAAGAGAAATCAGGGCGTTAGTCTCCAGCACAGACACAAAATCCCTGCCTCCCGGATCCTGAAACTCATTACCCGGCGCCAGCACCTCAATAAACCGTCCATCCTCCCGCGACACCAGGGCAAACAGCAAATCCGCCTGATCCCCATTGGGCAAAACGGCTACCCCTTCGAACACCCCATCTGTCGTGTACCGGTGCCAGGCATGCACCTGGTGCATGCTATTATAAGTCATCAGCGCCAGCGCCCCGTCCCGGCGCACAAACACCGCCCGCGGCTCCGGCTTGCGCACAAAAGCAACACCCCGGCACCCGCCGCCGTCGGCCAGCACATGATCGGCAAACACCGTCAAATCGCGGGACACGAACCCGTCGCTCTCATAATCATACCCGTACTGATACACCCGTCCGCCGCCCCTCTCCACATACAGCACCTTATCAGTCGCCATCAGGGCCGGAACATCGGAAGACCCCACAAACCCGTGGCTGTCCGCCCGCGCATTGGAGTAAGTCATCACCCCCTGGCCGCCGGACACCGCCCACTCCGCGTCCGCCGTCCCCAGCAGCAGCCGGGAACTCTGCGCCATCAGCCAGCAAATCCTGTTTTGCGTTGTGGTGCTCAACGTCAAAGCCAGCGCGGAATCATCCTGCTTCCCCACCTCGAAACTGTTGAGGTCATCCGTCTTGCTCAACCACACCGTCTGCGGCTGGGCCTGCGTAGCGGCCAATACCAGGCGCTGCTGAAACACATCCACGAGGGAAGGAAACCCGTACACCCCCCGGAACGCCGCGAAACTCCACATCAACGACTCCCCGGACGGGGGAACCCCCTCCGGAACCGCGGAAATATTATCCCAAAGAGAATACTCCGCGGAAGCCGTCACCTCGGCAGCCTCTGCCTCCATCCACGCCGTGCAGGCAGGCGCCTCCAGTTGCGCTCTGGCCCGTTGGCTGACGGACCCTCCGGGCCAGGTCTCCATCCTCACCACATAAACTCCGTCCTCCGGCACTGTAAAAGATGCCTTCTCCATCGTGGAAAACACAGGCATCAACGAATAAGAACCACCGTTGCCCTCGCAAAAAGAACACACATTCAACGTTGAATTCAGCTGAATCGTCTGCCCGGCATAAACGCAGACAAACCCCTGCATCGACACGACTGTACCCGCCGGAAGAAAAAAACGATACATCTCAATCGACCCCTCCGCAAACCGGTCCAAACTCACCTCTGCCTGCTCCCATTCCAGGCGCACCATACTCCCGGCGCCGACATCATCCGTCGTCAACCCATCGGGCTTCACCGTCAGCGTCCGTCCCTCCCTGGACACCTCAAACCCGCCGTCCACCTTGGCCCCATCAACCAACAATGCGGAAAAAAACGGCAGCCCCTTCTTCTCGAAAAAATCGCAAAAATCACTCCCCAAAGGCAGCGTCAACTTGCGCACGTCGCTGGTAGACAGGGAACGCAGCCGCAGCACCACATCCTTCTTATAAGCATCCACCACCAGCTTATTCCCGCAGGAATCAGCCGGAAACCCCTGGCTGGGATCGGAACCATTGGAAAGCTGGGACTCATACAACATCAGGCGCAAATAACACTCCTCCCCCGCCTCGTCCCCGGTCAGCTGCAAATTGGAAGCGGCCCCCACCGGGGAATTGGACGTACCAAGCAGCTGCCAATCCTCATTCGGGAAACGCCGCTCCACGGCATACGTGCCGTACCACTCCTTATAACAATAAAACGTCCAGGTCCCCTTGCAGGTAATCGTATTGGAATGGCAAATCACACCCTTATGAAAATGCTCCGGATAATCCGCCGGAGACGTCAGGCCGTCCACAAAATCCTCCGCCCCGTTAAAATCCCTGTCGCACGTCCACCAGGACCAATAACTCCCCTCATTGAGACAGAGCTTTTTCCCAGCCGTGAAAGCGCTGGCTGCCGTAAACGCCTTGGCAATCACCCAGCCCTGGCGGATGACGGCCCCCGTGCTGAACCCGGTCTGCTGGGGCACCGTCACCTGGACGCGCATCACATCCCCCTCGTTAACCGCCGCATCCGCATCGGACGCATGCTCCCCGAAAGACACCCTGTAACACCCCTCATCCAACGTCAGGCGCACCGGAAAATCCCGGAACTCCTCATACCGCCAGGGGCGGGCCTTAAACTCATAGGGAGCCAGGGAAAACATGCCCTCGTCATCCCGTTTCAGCACCATCAGCTCATGCGTGGGGCAGGCCAGAAACAACATGCTGTTCACCTGTTTGTGGCGCAAAGCGGAAACATCGTCCTGGCTCCACACGGAAGGCAGGGAGGCAACCACATCCCCCTCGGCGGACAACACGCGCAGCAGGGAAGGGGACACCTCCACAAGAAAACGGTCATTGGTGGAATAAACATAAGGCAAAATCACGGAACCCTCTAAAGCGGCAGCCACGCGCCGGAACCCGCGGCGCCGGGAAACGCCGCCCATCTGGCCCAGGTCCAGATTCTCAATCCTGGAAGCCCCGCGGTGAAAATTATCCAAGTCTGCCCGGACGGCGGAAGTAGGAGAAAGCTCGCCTCCGTTGAAAGCGCATCGAATCATGTACCATCATTACAACAAAGTAACGAAGGATGAATACAACCGTAACTTGACTAAATCTGTATGGTTAGATTGGTGAAATACTTTGACAATCGGGATATGAAGGGATTATATTTTCCTCTATGGCAGATCAAGAATCTTCTCCGAAAAAGAAACCTTCAAAGCGGAATTGTATGTATGGCTTGCTCATCATTGTCTCCGTACTTTTCATTGCATGGCCCTTCATCACATGGGGAAGTCTTAGTATAGCGGACAGGTTGTTTGAAGGAATCAATTTTCCAGAAACCTCTCGTTTCGGAATCAGTGGTGATATGTACGGAGGTTTAAATGCCTTGTTTTCCGGATTCGCTTTCATTTGTTTCATTTATGCTCTTCATCAGCAGCGTTTAGAACTTCAACTTCAAAGAAGAGAATTGAGTTTGCAACGCAGGGAATTGAAGGCTCAATGCAGGGAACAGGAAAGACAGGCTAATGAATTTGAAATTCAAAATAAGTTGATGAAAATTCAACAGTTTGAGAGTTTTTTCTACAACCAGATTCCTATTATCAGAAGACTTCAAGATGAAATCCAAATTTGCGGAGATAGCGGAAGAGATGCAATTAATATGCTATATGATAATTTAAGTAGGGTGGAATTATATATAAATTCAGTTATTGCTGATATTAAAAGGAAAAAGGAGGAAAAAATATATGTGTATCCACTGGATATGTCGCGTGAAGTATATGCAACTATTAAAAATAATGGTTTTTTGAATTTTGATATTCTTATCTTGCAAGTCAATATGATAAGACCTTGGGTTGATTCTTTATATAATCTTATATTATTTATAATTAAAAACAAAAATTTAAATATTGAACAAAAAATGGAACACTTGGAGATACTAAAATACAGTTTTTTAGGTGAAGATTGGCAAATATTGCATTCTTTAGGTAGATTGTTAAATTATAATAAAGTAGTAGAATATCTTTTAGATAAAGGATTGTTTGAAAAAAACGAGCAAATTGAAAAAATATCAGAAGATAAAATTCAATTTATTCAAAACGAAATGAAGTTAAAGGGCAACCCAAGTCTGGAATCGTGTGAAATAGAACTTTAAACCAACGGTTCATTTCCCACGCCGTCTAGTAACCCTGGGCGGCGTTCCTTGTCTTCCGATGCTTCCTCCTCACTATCAAACTCAATTGGAGCGGCTTTGCCATTATCAGGATGTACAAGATGCTCCTGTTTCGTTCCGGCAAGTACTGCGGCAATCTTTGAAAGCCCTGGTACATCCACCGGTTCCGGTTCATTGTAACCGGCCAGCTTGGAAAGTTCCCTCACCGCCTCAATCTTGCCGGGCATCTTCTTGCGCATCCCTGAATCCGTGTAGGCAACCTCTTGGCATAAGGGAGAATCTTCGCCCACTTCTCCAATTGGTGTACGCAACACAGCAGTAAGAAACTCAAGGCATTCCTGCTTGGTGGCAACCGCTGATCTGTCCAACTGGGCGTTCAATTCGTCAATCATTCGCAAAACTTCGCCATCCTTGGACAAACGAGAAGCCGCCTTGCTGGCTGCGTCATTACTCATATCCTTGCGATTGTAGGCCTTACGATAAGCGTCCGCCTTGGACAATTTTGACTCAACCAAGAGCCTGGCGAATTCCTTCTTCTTCTCTGTGGCAATAGATGTTTTATCTCTCTTAGACATGATCTTTCATCGTTCGTGTGATAGCGTCTTCCAATCGTTTACGCCCTTGTGCCGTGAGGAAATAACCTTTTTTGAATCTGCCTCCATATTGGGAGGTAGAAACGTCTCCTGCACCGCAAAGGGTATTCAGATGAAAGCACAAACGGCTGGAAGACACGGAAACGCGGTTGGCAATTTCTCCGAACCGAATGCCGGGATTAAGACCGATACAGGAAAGAATAGCGATCTGAACCGGAGACATTTTCAGCCGTGAAAAGGCTGCGGACATGATAGACATCAATTTTAACTCTGACTGCTTCATCTCCCTTCCTCCCTTCTCATATACCGTTCAAAACAATAATCCGGCGCATCCTTGACCCGGCACACCACGTTATTGCCGCGGTAGAGTCGTGAGGCAATCCGGGCATCCAGATGTTCCCCGATATGCTCCGGCAGCAGGTTAGACGTGAGCATCGTCCATTTCCCCAGCCGCCCATCGACAACACGGTTCAGGGCGGAAAGAATAGCGGGAGAAGTATTCTCCGCGCCAATATCATCCAGAATCAGTACGTACACCTCTTTAACCAAATATTCAATAAACGCCCAATCCCCGGAACGAAGCATGGAAACCACCTTCTGCCACTTCCAAAGCTGAATGGGCAACGTGGGGCGTGATTTAGTCAGCGCATCCCTGGCAGCCTCCGCCAGATGCGTCTTGCCCACCCCGGAAGCCCCCAGCAGGGACAGCCAGCGGCGCGGACGAACCTTATTAACGATATCGTTAATAAACCACTGCACTTCCCGGTGCATGGCCTGCACCTCCGGGTGAACGGACTCGTCAAACCCGCCCATATCGTACCGTACCGGCTTGTAACTGCGGACAATCCCGTCCTGGGAAGGCATCACGGAAACCTGCCCGGCCAAACGTTGAATATCATCCATCATTCGTACCTCCTTCCCGCGTTGGCGTCATTCCGCCCAGACGAACCTTGATGTCCCCGCTGCGCATTATTCGTGACCCAGGAACGGGCATACTTCCGGGCTGCCGGCTTCCAATCGGCAAGAGGAATCCCCTTGCTGTCCCGCCATCCACGGGCGCTGAAATCATCAAAAAACGACTCTGCGCACCGTTTCAACTCGTCTCCCTTGGGAGCCATAAGCTGGGCCGCCATGAAAAGCCGCACATCCTCCGCGTCCCGCGGGAACTGCTCTATGCCTCGGCTTACAGGTAATTTCTTCGCATTCGCATCCGTCTTCGTCTCCGTCTCCGAATACGCATTCGCATAAGTAACGGGTTGAGGCGAATCGTTACGACCTGTTACGAGTTTCCGCAGTTCGTATTTCTTGTCGGAAACTTTCAGCACTTCGTAACCGTTCGGAAGCGGCCATTTGGGCATGGACTTCCCCTGCTGGTCGAACCCCAGAATCATCAAGTATGGCTTCTCATTATGAGAATAAAGCAGAATAAGCCCCGCGGCCTCACACGCGGAGAGGCAGCGTTGAATATTGCACTCGCTCATCTTATCGAGTTGGAGAGGATACAACGCAGAACGGAGAATGGGCGTCCTAGCGTCATAAAGGCCGTAATCGTCTGCCACAGACATCAGGCGTCGGTAGAACACCTCGGCCTCCCACGAAAGAGAGGCGACGCGCCCTGATGTCAAAATAGCATCTCTTATCAATCGTGTAGGCATATCAAAAAAGCGTCAGTTGGGGGTTGTAGTTCGTGAATCGTTCGAGTAAAACCCGGAATGCAGTTGCCGCCACTGCAGGAACTTGCCCGTTGCCAAGGGCTTTAAGCTCGTCCACTTCTGGGGCCACCCCATCATCAGGGCGACGAAAGACGCCGACACGCACATCCCCCTGACGCGCTTCCTTCCATTCCTGATATAGAGATATGCCAGGTAATCTTCCAGGTTGCATTTGTGATTGCCTTGTTCCGCGCGGCTCCAAGCTATGCCGTGCGTGCCTATGCAGGCCCGCGGCGTGGGCAAGAAGCCATAATCTGGCGCGGCGATGGGGTAATCCAACGGCGTCAGCTCCCAGCACAAGCCATTCCGCATCGTACCCGATTTCGGCAAGGTCACCGAGGACTCTGGCAAGTCCTCGTCCCACAAGCAAAGGTGAGTTTTCCAGGAATGCGAATTCCGGTCGTACTTCATTGATAATTCGGTGCATTTCCCGCCAGAGGCCGGAGCGGGCGCCGTCAATGCCGGCACCTTTTCCTGCGGCTGAAATGTCCTGGCACGGGAAGCCTCCAGATACCACGTCAACAAGGCCGCGCCACGGTCGTCCGTCAAAGGTGCGTACGTCATCCCAAACCGGGAAAGTCGGGAGTAGTCCGTCATTCTGTCGGGCGAGCAGTACGCTTGCGGACCAGGGTTCGAGCTCGACGGCGCAGACGGTGCGGAATCCGAGCAGCTCGCTTCCAAGTATTCCTCCACCAGCGCCCGCGAAAAGATGTAGCTCATTCACTCTCCCTCCTTTCTCGGCTCCCAGTAAACAGGCCATCCTTCATGGACGCAGGCTGCGCAGAACTTGTACTGCGTTAGCTCATGTTTACAGTTCGAGCATCTCCGTCGCATAGGATGCACCCACGCCCTGCACGCGGCCCGCTTCTGCCAAGCGTTAAGTATAAGCTCATGTTGATGCGTCTCGTTTCTAGCTCGCCTCAAAAGTTTTTGGCGAGTTTTTCCCGGCAACGCTTTGATGGTTGATCTAATACCCTTGTTGGTTAAAACAACCTGTTCCCAGGCTCCACCATACTCAAAAAAAGCTTTCTGTTCAGGCGTCATTTTCATTTTCTTCCTTTCTGCTCAATCTCCCACGGCCATTGCTCCACCTCATCACAGTAAATGATGAAAGAGTCTCCTGCGTAGTCGCGAACGGTTATTTTGCATAAATCAAGGTCTTTAGAGACAATCGTAACGGGATAAATACTGCCACTATACACGAGCTTGTCCCCCGGCCAGACCCTCATGATGGGAGGAAACAAAGAAACAAGCCTATCCATATCTTCAATGCACGCTTTCTTGGTTTTCCAAAAATGGGAACTCTGGAAGAAGCAGTTGTAGCAACCAGCAACCCAATCGGTTGTTATCCCATGGACATCATATCCTCGTATGGCTTTCAAAGGTGTGCCGCAAAGAGGGCATTTAGGCGTGGTCATTGGTCGTCCCTCCTTTCAAACACGATTTCCACCTGTCCGGCCCTATCCAGATCATGCACGCTGTTCCCAGGCTCCACCATACTCAAAAAAAGCTTTCTGTTCAGGCGTCATTTTCATTTTCTTCCTTTCTGCTCAATCTCCCACGGCCATTGCTCCACCTCATCACAGTAAATGATGAAAGAGTCTCCTGCGTAGTCGCGAACGGTTATTTTGCATAAATCAAGGTCTTTAGAGACAATCGTAACGGGATAAATACTGCCACTATACACGAGCTTGTCCCCCGGCCAGACCCTCATGATGGGAGGAAACAAAGAAACAAGCCTATCCATATCTTCAATGCACGCTTTCTTGGTTTTCCAAAAATGGGAACTCTGGAAGAAGCAGTTGTAGCAACCAGCAACCCAATCGGTTGTTATCCCATGGACATCATATCCTCGTATGGCTTTCAAAGGTGTGCCGCAAAGAGGGCATTTAGGCGTGGTCATTGGTCGTCCCTCCTTTCAAACACGATTTCCACCTGTCCGGCCCTATCCAGATCATGCACGC
>Ga0224751_1007_pt3 | contig 20703 bp, 19 predicted proteins | sample LIM_F_Vancomycin_FD_182073 | JGI IMG/M metagenome (GOLD analysis project Ga0224751, IMG submission 182073) | Enriched cells from gastrointestinal tract of the lab mouse from Pacific Northwest National Laboratory (PNNL), Richland, Washington... | ecosystem: Host-associated > Mammals > Digestive...
TTCAGGTCGCTTCTGGTATCCTGCCACCATTGGAGAACGTTGGAGGCCGCCGCCGCCCAGCAGATATTCTGATCATAGGGAAGGTACAGCCATTCATTGGGCCGTGCGGAAACCGGAGGATTTAGCGGATTGGTAGGATGGGGCTTGGTCCCCCATGTCCATTTGGTTTTTTTATTGCAATCATACCATCCGCCGGATTCGGAGACGTTTTCAAGGAATACGGGCGCGGCATGAAGCGCTCCGGGAAAGAGCAGTGCCGCCAGAGCCGGAGAGAGGGAGCGGAGAGTCATAGGAAAAAAGGAATATGTGTAATTCCTTTTTTGTTAAAAAAGCCCGGGAGGGTCGTCAAGATAATAAATAGGGGAAGGAGGCGAATAAACCCCGGAGAGGCAGATTTTTTTCCGAAGACGCCGGGAACGGGATGTCCGGGAGACAGGACAGATGAATGATTTTCAGGGGCTGCCGTTGTTAACGGGGGACGAGCCAGGGAGAAGTGGGCGCTTCCGGATTGGACTTCAGGTCGCTTCTGGTATCCTGCCACCATTGGAGAACGTTGGAGGCCGCCGCCGCCCAGCAGATATTCTGATCATAGGGAAGGTACAGCCATTCATTGGGCCGTGCGGAAACCGGAGGATTTAGCGGATTGGTAGGATGGGGCTTGGTCCCCCATGTCCATTTGGTTTTTTTATTGCAATCATACCATCCGCCGGATTCGGAGACGTTTTCAAGGAATACGGGCGCGGCATGAAGCGCTCCGGGAAAGAGCAGTGCCGCCAGAGCCGGAGAGAGGGAGCGGAGAGTCATAGGAAAAAAGGAATATGTGTAATTCCTTTTTTGTTAAAAAAGCCCGGGAGGGTCGTCAAGATAATAAATAGGGGAAGGAGGCGAATAAACCCCGGAGAGGCAGATTTTTTTCCGAAGACGCCGGGAACGGGATGTCCGGGGGACAGGACAGATGAATGATTTTCAGGGGCTGCCGTTGTTAACGGGGGACGAGCCAGGGAGAAGTGGGCGCTTCCGGATTGGACGCTACATCTGCGGGGGTGCCCTCGGCCACGATATTGCCGCCGTGCCTGCCGGCTCCGGGGCCCATGTCCACCAGGTAGTCCGCGGCATTGAGCAGGTCCTTGTGGTGTTCCACGCAGAGGATGGTGTGTCCGGCATCCCTCAGGCGGAAAAGGGCTGCCAGGAGAAGGGCCACTTCATTGAAGTGGAGGCCGCTGGTGGGTTCGTCCAGAATGAACAGGGCCCGTTTTCCGTCTTCCTCCAGTTTCCATGCCGGGGCTTTGGCCAGTTCCGCAGCTATTTTTATGCGCTGGGATTCTCCGCCGGAAAGGGTGTCCGCCCTGCGGTTGAGATTGAGGTATCCCAGCCCTACGTCCTGCATGCTTTTCAGGATGGCGGCGGCTCTGGGCAGGGAGGAAAAGAATTCCGCCGCTTCGTCCACGGTCAGGGCCAGCGCCTGGGCAATGGATTTCCCTTTCCAGGTGACTTCCAGCGTTTCCCTGTTGTAGCACTGTCCCTGGCAGGCGTCGCAGGGCATTGCCACGTTTCCCAGAAAGTTCATGTCTACTTCAATCATGCCCGTTCCCTGGCAACGTTCACAGCGGCCTCCGCGAATGTTGGGGGAAAAGCGCGCCGCCGTATATCCCCTCTGCTTGGAAAGGGGGAGCTGTGCGTAAAGGGGGCGCAGCACCTGGAGCAGGCCGGTAGCAGTGGCCGGTGTGGAGCGCGGCGTTTTGCCGATGGGCGACTGGTCGATGACGACGAGGCGGTTGAAGTGTTCCGTTCCCTGCACGCGGCGCGGAATACCCTTTTTCTCGGAGAGGTCTTGCCTGACTGCGGGGATGAGGCAGTCCCGGACAAGGGTGGATTTTCCTGAACCGGAAGGGCCGGAGATGCAGGTTAGTGTGCCGACCGGGATATTCAGAGTGACGTTGTTGAGGTTGTGCTTGTCCGCACCGGTCAGTACCAGACGCCCCGCAGGAGCCGTCTTGCGTCCGGAGGCGGGCATATTTCGCTTGCCTGAAAGCCATTCTCCGGTGGGGCTTTCGGCATTTTCCAGTATCTCCGCAAGGGAGCCCTGTGCCAGAATACGGCCTCCGTTGGTTCCGGAGCCGGGGCCCATGTCCACCAGGTGATCCGCCGCGGTTAGAATTTGTTCATCATGCTCTACGACCAGTACTGTGTTGCCCTGGTTCCGGAGCGTCCGGAGAGCGCGGAGCAGGCGGTCCGTATCGGCGGGGTGCAGTCCGGCCGTGGGTTCGTCCAGGATGTAAAGGACTCCGGAAAGGCCGCCTCCCAGCTGGGAAGCCAGGCGCGCCCTCTGCAGTTCGCCTCCGGAGAGGGTGTTTGCCTGGCGGTCCAGGGACAGGTAGGAGAGTCCCAGCTCATTCAGGAAGCGCACGCGTTTGTTGATTTCCTCCATGAGCGGAGTCAATGCCGCCGCCAGGGATGAGGGCGTTTTCAGTCGTTCCAGTTCTCCTGCCATATCTTCCAGAGGAAGAGCCGTCAGTTCCGCGAGATTGTAGGCCCGGTCCGGCGCAGGTATGGTGACGGCCAGGGCCAGAGGGGAAAGACGCTGGCCTCCGCAGGCGCGGCACGGACCGTTTTCCTGTTCATTCAGGCCGGTTCCCCGGCAGGAGGGGCATGCCCCCAGCGGGGAGTTGAAGGAAAAATGGCGGGGCGTAAGCTGGGGCAGAAGGAAGCCTGTTTCCGGATTGCGGTAGCGGGTGTGGAAGGCCCGGATTGAGGCTTCCTCTCCCGGTATGGTGATGATGGCCCGAACCTCGTCCGGATTGATACGGAGAGCCGTTTGCAGGGAATCCGCAATGCGCGAGGCCGTATTTTCCCCTCTGACGATGAGGCGGTCAATGACCAGGGCCGCGTCCGGAGGCGGGGGGACGGGGGAACTTATTTCTTCAATATCCCGCATTTCTCCGTTCCAGTAAACCCGGAGGAAGCCCTGCCGCTGGAAGTCGCCCAGCGTCGCTGCGGGATCCTGGGCCAGCAGGTTTTCCGCTGGAGCGGCCAGAATCAGGCGCGTGTGTTCCGGCAGGGAAACGAGTTCCTCCGTAATCCGGTCCGGGCTCTTGCGTTCCAGTTCCTTTCCTGTCTCCGGGTCATGGGGCGTGCCGGCAGCCGCGTAAAGGATGCGCAGGTAGTCCAGAATTTCCGTGATGCTCCCCAGCAGGGTGCGGGAACTCTGCTGCCTGGCGGATTGCTCCAGGCACAGGGCCGGGGGCAGCCCGGTAATGCTGTCCACTTCCGGTTTTTCCGGTTGATCCATGCCCTGCCTGGAGCGTGCCGACAGGCAGTCCAGAAAACGCCTGCGGGATTCGGAAAAAAGCGTATCAAACGCCAGGGAAGATTTTCCGGAGCCGGAAGGGCCGCAGAATACGATGAGCTTGTTGGACGGAAGATCCAGATTCAGGTTCCGGAGGTTGTGCTGGCGCGCGCCGCGGATGGAGATGGGAAGATTCATGTCACGTAAGGCGGGTAAAGGCTCCCTGGTGCGTGCCGCCTTCCTCAATGATGAGGCGGCGCGCCGTGATATCTCCCAGGAATTTGGCGTGCCGGTGGATGGTGACGGTTTCATCCGCCGTAAGCGTTCCTTCCAGAGACCCCTGTATCCAGATGTTTTCCACGCGGATGGTTCCTGTGACCAGCACCGTCGTCTTTTTTTCCACCACCATCCTGCGGGCGGAGATGGAGCCGGAGATGTGCTGGTCCGTTTTGATTTTGCAGACGCCGCGGCACAGGAAGTCGCCGGAAGCCCTGCCGTATAAGACCAGGTCACGGCATTCGATGTTCAGCCCCTTCAGGTCTGCATTGGCCTGCACGGTAACGCTTCCGCAGGTCTGCACCTTGGTCCGGTGCGTTCTGCTGTGTAAAATGACGTCGTCCAGTTTGATATACGCGGAGCAATGGCTGCACCTGGCGGAAACTGCCGTGGCGGGGACGGAGGTGCTTTTGCGGCAGGAGAAGCATTCCACCTCCCGGGCAGGCGCCGGGCTGTTTTCCGCAGTTGGGGGGAGTGTCCAGGGCGGTGCCGGGGAGGGGTGGCTGATTTTCCCGGAGGGCGCGGTGCTGATCCGGGGGACGGGATGGAAGGTGGGGTTCATGGAACAAAGAGGGCGGCAAAAGAACGGTCCGTTCTTTTGCCGCCCCTGAAAGTAGCAGGCGGAGAGTTTTTTATTCCGCGTCAATATCCAGCGTGCTCTGGCTGGCCGGAGCATGGGTTTCCGGCTCCGGAGCGAAGGCATGGACGGAAGCCGCCTTCTTGGCGGCGGAAGCCCCTGTGGCTCCTACCGTGGGGGCGCCTACGGTAGAATGGCCGATGAAGATTGCACCGCCTTCAATAGCCAGGGAGGCGGCCTGGATGTCACCTACGAGTTCCGCCGTGCTTTTCAGTTCCACGCGGTCCGTGACTGTTACATTGCCGATGACCTTGCCGTGGATGATGACGGATTTGGTATTGATTTCTGCCCGGATGACGGCGTTCTGGCCTACGGAAAGCACCCCTTCGGAGGAAATGTCGCCTTCCACGGTGCCGTCAATCAGCAGGTCATCGGAAAAACGCAGGGAACCGATTACCTCCACATCGGAGTTCAGCACATTGCGGGTCAGCTGCTGGACACGGGTGGTGGTGGCGTAGGAAGGCGCGGCTTCCGCAACCGGTTCGGGGATGTCCTGGCTCTTGGCTACATCCATCCAGCTGGGAGTGGATTCAGGATTTTTATTGCCCTTGGGGGCGGGAACGGTAGTGAATGATCCAAACATGGCGTTAAAAAGAGGGGGTGAAAGGTAAGATGGGAGCTCTTGAAACTCGTCCGGTTTAATGTACATCACCCGCATGTGGATGTGAAACAATTTTCTCCGGCAGGGATAAAAAAATGTGTCTGTTTTTTATCGTTGCGCTGCCTTGGGCGTTCCGGTAGTGTGTGACCGTCTTTCCGCGATTGTTTTCTGTGGATATTTCCGTTTTGAAATGAGTGATTTATTTGAAAAAAAGCTGTTCCTTTCCCCGGCCGCGCGCAGGCACGGCGGAAAAGCGGGCTTTGCGCTGGGCCGCATTCTTTCCGTCATCTTTTTCGTGATCGCGCTGGGAATGTTTTTCGGCGGTCTTTTCTTCTGGCTCCAGAAGCGCCAGGCATCCCTGGATTCCGGAGCGGCCGCGCGGATTTGCGCCACGCCGGAGATGTTGTCCGGAGAATTGAAAGCCGCTCTGAAAGACAGGGTGGACTATAGTTTCTGGCCTCCTTATCACATTTCTCCGATGGAAAAGCAGGACCTGCTGCGCAACTGCCTGGCGGAGGCACAGAAATATCTGAGCGCCGCGGATGTGGTTCAAAAATCCTCTTTTGTGTGGAAGTCCCTGCAATCGCTTCCTTTAATGGTCAGGCATTACGCCATGTCTCCGCCTGAGGCGATTGTCAGCAGGCCTAAGGGGCCTAAAAGCTTTGCCGTGTTTGAGGTGGAGGGGCATCCCTGCGCCCAGCTCCTGGTTGGTTTTGAAAAGACTCCCGATATGGAATTCTGTTTTTTCAAGGATGAACAGGATGGTTCCTGGAAGCTGGACTGGCAGCAGTTTGCCCGCTTTCAGCCGATGAACTGGGAGGATTTTGTACGGGGAAAAGGGGAGGATATTGCGGAATTCCGCGTATGGATGGTTCGGGAGCGCATGTCGGAAAATAAGGATGACTATGCATTTAAGCTGATTGCTCCCGGGATGAACGGTTCCGAAGAGCGCAGCATTGCCCGGCCCATGGTGTATGTCCCCAGAAAATCGGAAATGGGCAAGCGTTTGTTCATGTTGTTTAAGATTAATGAGGAGATGGAACATTCCCCATACCGGGTGTTGAACGCCAATGACGAGGCTGACATGCTCCGCGCGCGGGTTCTTCTTTCCCGCAGCAAAGAGCCCAACCGCAAGGGGGAATATTCCTTTACGCTGGTCAGGCTGCTGGGGGAAGGCTGGTACGGCCTTTCTTTCCCGGAATAAAAAGGAAGGATTGGGCCGGCCTCTTGCTTTGCGGAGGATGGGGATGCGTTTTACCGGCGGTGGAAACGGGGAGGGGGCCCTTCATGTGGGCGCCTGGGGCGGTGGGGCCGGAAAGGGGGCGGGCATGGCGTAAGGCGTGCGGCATGATGTCTGCGGCAGACGCCCGCCGGCCAGAAAGGGCCGTGGTAATGCGGCCTGGGGTTCCATGCAGGAACATGGCAGCCGCGGTAGATGTCCCTGATGACGTAAATGGGTGCGCCTGCAGGGGTATAGGCGTAAATGGGCCGTCCGCATGGGGAATATCCCCAGATGGGGAATCCGGAGGGGTCATACAGGAAAACGGCCTGCCCTGCCGCAGGTACGCGGATTTCGCCATGCAGGTGAATCCCGGCTTCCGCAGCGGGGGAAGAAAAGGCCAGGAGGGCAGATATGGCGCTTCCGGCGCAGCAGGCAAGAAGATGGTTTCCGGCAGGGTTGTTGTTCATCGGTTTTTTGAATGGTGGTTGACGGCAGTTATCCGATAGAGCGGAGTCCCCGTCCCGTTTTGTGTAATTTTCCATGCCCGTCATTCAGGGAGGGGGTAAAGGGAATACCGTCTTGACCTGGAGGGGCGCCCCGGGCAAAGTGACCGCGTGACGAAATTCAGACCATGCATTGATTTACACGACGGGCGCGTGAAGCAGATTGTGGGCGGCACCCTGACGCAGGATGGCGTTTCATTGCGCACCAATTTCGTCTCCGACCGCGGCGCGGCATGGTATGCGGATTTGTACCGCAGGGACGGTCTGAGCGGAGGGCATGTGATCAAGCTGGGCCCAGGGAACGACCATGCGGCGCGGGAGGCCCTGGCGGCATGGCCGGGAGGCCTTCAGGTGGGCGGCGGCATGACGCCGGAAAACGCGGAGGAATGGATTTCCGCCGGGGCCAGCCATGTGATTGTTACTTCCTGCCTGTTTGATGCGGAGGGAACGCTGCGGATGGACAGGCTGAAGGATCTTGTTTCCGCAGTAGGCGCGGAACGGCTGGTGCTGGATTTGAGCTGCCGCAGGGTTCAGGGAGGCTGGGCCGTGGCCATGAACCGGTGGCAGACTTTGACGGAACTCCGGGTAACGGCGGAGACGCTGGATGTTCTGGCGGAACATTGCGCGGAGTTTCTTATTCATGCGGCGGATGTGGAAGGGCTCTGCACCGGCATTGACCGGGAACTGGTGGAAATGCTGGGAAACTGGCGCCGCCTGCCCATGACATATGCCGGAGGCATCAGTCGCATTCAGGATATTGACGAAATAGACGCTTTGAGCGGCGGAACCATGGATGCCACGGTGGGGAGCGCTTTGGATTTGTTTGGCGGCGGTTTAATCAGGTACGGGGATCTGGTGGCCAGGCAGCGCGGGAAGTCCGGCATGGAAACGGTATGAAACTGGCTCTGAAAGTTATTCCCAATGCGAAGAAGAGCGAGGCCGTGGGATGGGAGGAAGATCCCCGTGCCGGCCGCGCGCTGAAACTGCGCATTGCCGCGCCTCCCGTGGAGGGAAAGGCGAACAAGGCCGTCGTCCTTTTCCTGTCCGCTTGGCTGGATATTCCCCGTTCCTCCATCAGCCTGCTGCGCGGGGAATCCTCCCGGCTGAAAGTGGTGGAATTGCCGGACGGATGCGAAGGAAAACTTGCCCGGCTGCTTTCTGCGGAGGATGTTTCCGGCGCTTAGGAAAGCCGTGTGGAAGGCAGGCATTTTCTTTATGGGTGGAAGGGTTGTATCAGGCGCGGTCCATTACGCGTCAAACGTCATCCATGTCTTAGCAGGCCGTTGACGCATCCGGTAAAAGAATTTACATTGCCCGCATGAGCGACGAAGAGAAAGAGAAAAACGCGGAAGCGGAAGAGCTGGAGGCGCAGGAACAGGTGCAGGATGCTCCTGCCGAGGAGAAGGTGGCGGAACCTTCCCTGGAAGAGGAATTGCTTAAATGGCGGGATGCCGCCATGCGCACTGCTGCGGAATATGATAACTACCGCAAGCGCATGGTGAAGGAAAAGGAGGAATGCGCCAAGTTCGCCAATCAGCGCCTGCTGGAAGAACTTCTACCCGTCATTGATAATTTTGAAATGGGCATGGCCGCCGCCAGCGCAGATGCCTCCTCCATGATTTACATCGGCATGAGCATGGTGAAGAAGCAGCTGGACGAATTTCTCGCCGGCAATGGCGTGAGCGCCGTGGAGCCTGTGGTGGGAAGCATGTTTGACCACGCCACGGAGGAAGCTCTTCAGCGGGAACCCTCCGACCAGCCGGAAGGCACCGTTCTGCGCGTTATCCGCAAGGGGTATATGCTGAAAGACAGGCTTCTGCGCCCGGCGAACGTGGTTGTCGCCCATACTCCGGACCCCGAACCGCAAGTCTGACCGTTTTTTTAACATTCACGCCACATGGCTAAAAAAGATTATTACGAAATTCTCGGCGTTTCCAAGGACGCTACTGACGATGAGATTAAGAAGGCCTATCGCAAGCTGGCCTTAAAGTACCATCCGGACCGCAACCCGGACGACCCGTCCGCAGAAGAAAAGTTCAAGGAGCTGGGAGAGGCCTATGAGGTGCTTTCCGATGCGGACAAGAGGGCTGCCTACGACCGCTTCGGCCATGCCGCCTTTGAACAGGGCGGCCCCGCTGCGGGCGGCGGTTATGCCGGGGGAGGGTTCCAGGATCCGATGGATATTTTCGCCCAGATGTTTTCCGGAATGGGCGGTTTTGCGGATATGTTCGGAGGCGCCGGCCGCGGCGGCCAGAAAAGGTCCACCAAGAGACCCGGTTCCGATTTGCGCTATGATTTGGACATCACGCTGGAAGAGGCTGCGAAGGGATGCACCAAGAAGCTTGAGATTGAGCGTCTGGTGACTTGCAAGACCTGCCACGGCACCGGGGCCAGGGATGGAAAGGAAGCGTTCAAGTCCTGTCCTACCTGCCAGGGGCGCGGCATCATTACCCAGCAGAGCGGCTTTTTCGTCCAGCAGTCCACCTGCCCCACCTGCCACGGCACCGGGGAAATCATCTCGGACCCATGCCCCGTCTGCCGCGGGGAAGGGCGCGTCAGGGAGGATTCCCACATCACCATCCGTATTCCTGCGGGCGTTGCCACGGGCAGCCAGCTCCGCATCGCCGGGGAAGGGGATGCCGGGGTGCATGGTGGCCCTACCGGGGATCTGCACGTGTTTATTGACGTCAAACCGCACGATATTTTCCAGAGGGAGGGCAACGACCTGAGCTGCACGGTTCCGGTTCCGCTTTCCCTGGCTGTTTCCGGCGGCAGGCTGAAAGTGCCCACGCTGGAAGGCGCGGCCACCATCAAGCTGCCGGAAGGAACGCAGAACGGCATGATCTTCCGTCTGCGCGGCAAGGGGGTAAAGGCCCTTCGCAGTTCGGACGTGGGGGATATGCTGGTGGAGGTGGAGGTGGAAATCCCCTCCCGGCTTACCAAGGAGCAGATGGATAAGCTGAACGCGTTTGCCTCTGCCCTGGATGAAAATCGGAACCAGCCGGCTTGCGTGGAGTTTGCCGACAAGGCGGCGCGTTACCTGAAGGGCAAATAAGGTCCGTTTCCCTTTTTCAGACATGGCCCGCTTTTTCCTCCCGCCTTCCGAATGGGCTGCTCCCGCCTGGGAGCTGCGAGGGGATGAAGCGCACCATGCCGCTAGGGTTTTGCGCCTGAAGCAGGGTGACTCCTGCATCGTGTTTGACGGTTGCGGGCGTGCGGCCCACGCTGTGGTGGCGGAACCTCCGCGCAGCTCCGGCGTGCTGCTGGTTCCGGGGGAGGAATGCCCTCCTTCTCCCCCCGTGGCCCATTTGACGCTGTGCCAGGCTGTTCCCAAGGGGGCCAACATGGATCTGATTATCCAAAAGTCTGTGGAACTGGGTGTTTCTGCTATTGTTCCGCTCGTGACGGACCGCACGATCGTGCGCCTGAATGCCCGGGAGGCTGAGGCCAAAAGGCAGAAATGGCAGCGCATCGCCTTGGAGGCCTGCAAGCAGTGCGGCCAGAACACGCTGCCGGAAGTGGCGCTTCCCGTTCCCTTTGCGGAATGGCTGCGCGGAGGAATTCCGGAAGGACTGAATATTATCGCCTCTCTGGCGCCCGGAGTGCGGCCGGTCAGGGAAGTGCTGGAGACCGCCCGTTCCCGTTCCGTTCGTCACGCTTCTCTGCTGGTGGGGCCGGAGGGGGATTTTACGGGCCGGGAGACGGCCATGGCGTTGGAAGCGGGGTTTGTTCCCGTCACGCTTGGCCCTATCGTTCTCCGGGTGGAGACGGCCGCCTTTTTCAGCCTGTCCGCCATGCGGTACGCCCTGGACTGAGTTTTTTCATACGCATTCCCATGTTCAAAAATATCATTTTCGACTGGTCCGGCACCCTGGTGGATGACCTGGCCCTGACGCTGGACGCCTCCAACTACGTCTTTTCCCAATACGGGAAACCCTGCATGAACAGGGATGAATTTCGCGCGGAATTCCAGCTTCCCTATCCGGACTATTATGCCCGGGTGTTGCCCCACGCGGATCTGGATGAACTGGAAGACCATTTCCGGTACGCCTTCCGCGTTTCCAATGCTCCGGTGGAAGTGCTGCCGAATGCCCGGGAATTCCTGGAGTTCTGCCGCGCGCGCGGCGTGCGCTGCTTTATTCTTACCAGCGTGGACGCCAAGGAGTTTGATACCCAATGCAGGGAGCTGGGCATGATGGAATATTTTGAAGCCATTCATGCGGGCATCCGCCATAAGGATGCCCACATTCATACCCTGCTGGCCCAGCACGGGCTGCATGCCCATGAAACCGCGTTTATCGGGGACATGCAGCATGATGTGGAAACGGCCCACCACGCGGGCATCACATCCATTGCCGTTTTGACCGGCTACAATGACGCAGCGCAGCTTTCCAAGGCCAGGCCGGACATGATCGTCCCGGACCTGCTTGTTCTGCGCACGCTGATGCGCCGTTACGCGCTCCCTTCCGATACGCAGGATTCCATCAATATCAATGGTCTTGAACTGGATACCTTCATTGGCGTTCCGGACGAGGAGCGCTCTTCCATGCAGACCCTGAAAGCGGACATCTCTTTTTATCCGGAGGAGGCGTTGTCCGGCCTGAACGATGATTTTTCCAGAACCGTCTGTTATGATTCCATTGCCCGTGCGCTCCGGGCGGAGGCCATGGCGCGTCCACGCAAGCTGGTGGAAACGCTGGCGGAGGATATGGGAAAGGTTTGTCTGAAGGAATTCGGCGCGCGGCACGTGGTTGTTACCCTGCGCAAGTTTATTCTGCCGCGGACGGATAGCGTTTCCGTAACGGTGCATGTTTCCCGGCACCGGTAAGAAAGAGGTTTTCTACCGGATATCCACCGCCTTTTCTTCAGGGATTTTCTTCCCGTCTTTGGTGAAAGTGTTTTTTTCCGCCTTGACGTCACCGGTATGGCGAATGCGGATGGCGGTTCCGTTCTTGAGGTCAAACGTGTTTCCGGTAATGGTGATGTTCCGGTGAACGTCCCCTTCCGGCCGTGGAGCGTGCGGCACGATCTGGATGACGGCTTCTCCGCATTGGATAAAGGTATTGCGGGAAATGGTCATGTTCCTGACCACGCCGGATTCATACCAGCCGGAGGCGTCATCTTCCACCAGGATGGCGGGCATGCCCGTTTTTTCAAACCGGCACCGTTCAACCAGCACCGGCTTCCTGGTGGTGAGCAGGAAGCCCCTGGTGGGAATGTGGCGGCATACCGTATTGCTGATGTGGACAGATGGCGTCCATGTGACGTTTTCCACAACATCGTCAGGCTGGATGTTCCCGGGATTGGGATGTTGCAATGTAAGTTCTATTTCCTTTTCATTGAGTTGTTTGACGCCGGAAACGGTATTGGATGCATAAGGCACCAGCGTGTTGCAGGAAACATAATCGATCCGGTCTCCTGCGGCAAAGGCGTCAAAGCCGAAGGTCTGGGGATGCATGAACCGGACGGTGATTTTGTTGGGGGCCGGCCTGTCTATAATGCGCAAGTGGGTTCCATGAACATTAACGGCGTCGTCATGGGAGGCTCCCAGCACGCAATCCTTGACGATGATTTTTCCCCGGCATCCGGAAAAGTGCAGATTATCCGCCCAGGAGGAATTGGTGCGGAGGGAACGGGGGCGCGGGGCTATTTTCAAGTGGCTGAACATGATGTTCTCGCAGAACTGGGAAACGACGCCCATGCCGTGCATATAGTAAATATGGCAGTTATTCCAGAGGATGTTTTTGCTTCTGTATTGAAAGAAGCCGCAGCAGTCCCTCCGGGTATTGCGGTTCTGGTAGGATTGGCCCGGTTTCATGGTTGGTGAGCCTTCCTTGAACGTAATGCTGATTTTTCCGGGAGACAATTCTCTGATGACTGTTTTCCCGGGGTCGAAACGGCCCTGGAAAGTGCCGGAGGCGGAATCGAAAACTTTGGAATACCCTCCCATGCGGAATTCCCAGCCGGGTCCGTGCCAGGTTAGGTTTCCATCCTTCACTGTGTACAGGATTCCGTCCGGAATAGTTGCTTTCATGGTATCCCCTTCAACTTCCGTGACCAGAAATTCCCCCATGGTCGGATGCAGGTAATCAAACCCCAGGCCGTTCAGGGAAACGTTTTCCGCATGTTCCATGCAGACAAAGATGGCTTTTCCTTCCAGCAGGATGTCGGTGGCTCCCGGCTTTCCCTCCAGGCGTATGTTTTTGGCTTCCATCAGGCGGATAGCCATGGCCTTGGGCTCGTTGGGCGCATCGTTGGTGTTGGAAATCTGCGGTTTTCCGGTCATCAGGGCACCGTGTTTGAAGATATGCCTGCCGGGCATGAACCGGATGGTGACCGGGGCCTGTTTGGAACCTTCCCCCATCAGCGCCAGGGAGACGGCATGTTCCCCCGGATGGATGACGAGCGTATCTCCCCGCGCCATGATGAGACGGTTGGCCGGCGCCATGCTTTTCCACGCCGTGGATGGGGCCGTTCCCGGATTGCCGTCATTTCCCTTGTCCGGGTCTATATGCCAGACATGGTTTCCTGCGGATTGCGTGCGCTCCGTCCGTTCCGGATAATCCGCTGCCGGGCATGGCCCTGTCAACATTGCGAGAATAAAAAGCAGGGAGGCCACGGGGTTTTGCATGCTGCAACTCCTACAGGAACACGGTTTTCGGGACAAGGATAATTCTTGCAGGGCCGGGAGAAAAATCCGCAGCTTTTCCATGGTTCACCTGGGAGGCCCCTGTTTTTCATCCTTTCTGCCGGGGCGGGAAAGAAAGCCTACCAGCTTGTCATAATACGCTTTGGATTTGTCGTAGTAGGATTGAGGGTCAATATCCAGTTTGGTGCGGAACAGGAGCCAGAGCTTGTGGAAGGTGTTGACGCGGTAGCGGATGTCGAAAATACGGAAGCCGCTCGCCTTCATTTTGTCCAGAATGGTATGGTAAATGAGCGCCATGGCCTGCGCCGGAATAAGGGCGGCTTTGTCTTCCGGGCTGAGAAGGTTGTATTCCCTCTCCGCTTCCGCAAAGAAAGTTTCCGCCAGATCCGCTTCATATTTCAGCAGCTCCTGAAGCCGGGGGGAATACACCCTGCAGCGCAGGTCTTCCAGGGTGTATCCAAAGCGGTCCATATCCTCCTTGGGCAAATAAATGCGGTTGGACTTGCCGCAGTCTTCCGCCACGTCCCGGATGATGTTCACCATTTGAAGGGCATGCCCCAGGGCAATGGCGTACGGATAGGAGGCTTCTCCCGCCCCCATGATGCGGGCGGAGGTGAGGCCCACGCAGCAGGCTACGCAGTAGGTGTAGTCCAGCAGTTCATCGCGGCTGCGGGGCTGCTGCTGGCAGATGTCCGAACGGCAGCCTTCAATCAGGTGCAGCATGGGAGTGGTGTCCAGCTCCAAATCCTGGATGAGGGCTATGATGTCCTCCTCCAGTTCCGTCAGTTCCAGGCCTTCTCCGCCGTTGATGACCTCCACCCAGCGGTTCAATGCGTCGTGGCGTTCGCGGGGAGTCATGCCCGGTTCGTCCACGATATCGTCCACCGTGCGGCAGAAAGCGTAAAATTCCGCCATATGGCGGCGTTCTTCTTCAGGAAGATCAATGAGGGCAAAGGCCAGGTTGGACTTGGCCTTGCTGGTGATGGTTTGGGCTTGAGTCATGTCTTGACGGAAAAAACGTGCCTGCGAAAGGGATAAAAATCATGGAATAAGGCCCCAGTGGGAAGTAAAGGGCCACAGGCAGAAGCTGGCGGGGCCTACGATGTTGTACTGGCGGACGGGGCCCCAGTACCGGGAATCAAAGGAATTTTCGCGGGTGGAATTGTCCCCCAGCGCCACGTATTCACGCAGATAGGGGCGTTTGCTGTCGTTGGACAGATGAACGGTTCCCCCTTCCGTGATGTAAGCTCTGCCGTCCAGCAGGCTCAGGGGGGCGGGAAGGGCCACGTAGCCGCAGGGCTGGTAGGGGGGCTTGCCGGAAGCGACCCTCTGGATAGTCCATTCCGTGGCTGGTTTCCCATTGACGATTAGCTGGGAGTTCTGAATGGAGAGGGTATCTCCCGGAATGCCGCAGAGGCGTTTGACGTAGTGGGTTCCTCCTTCCTGGCCGGTGCTGCTTCCCTTATTGGCGATGCCTTCGATGCCGCGTGTATCAAAGACGAAGACTTCCCCTCGTTCCGGCTTGCGGAAGTGGTAGGCCATTTTATTCACCACGATTAGGTCCCCGGCGTCAAAACGGGCATTGACGATTGTGTCTCCGGGCAGGTAGCTTCTGAACGGGGTGTGCCGTTCGGCTTCAAAGCGCGGTTCCTGATTGAGGAAGTAGCGGCGCGTTTCCGCTTCCGCTGCCGGAATTTCCAGCTTGGAGCCGTCATCGAAAATCACGTTGGTTACCGTGAGCAGAAGATACTTGGTGGCAGGTTCGAAACGGACGATTTTCTTTTCCTTGGAGGCCGTTTCGTGCACATAGGAGCCGCCGTACAGGATCATGTCCCCGATTTTCTGCATCAGGGTAGGATCCCCTTCCTGGGGAAGGGCGCGGATTCCGTTCAGGGAGGGCTGCATGGAACCGGTCGGGATGCGGAAGGGCTGGACTACATAACAGCGCAAACCCAGGAAAATGGCCAGAATCACGAACAGAACTTCCACGTTTTCCGCTAGGGCGGAAGGAATCGCTCCGGGGATGGATTCCAGCGTGGATTCCAGTTTGGCGGTAATGGTTTCCGCCTGCTGCCTGTCACCCCGGTAAAGGGCCGTTTTCAGCAGGTCGCGGCTTTCTTCAAACTCCGCCAGGCGTTCGGGAGGCAGAAGATCGCGATTGTAGTTGATGTAGCGGCGTACTGCTTTCAGGGCCATACGTCCTTTCCGGCGCCATTTGGGCGTGAACCAGGCCAGAGGATGATCCAGAAGAAACACCAGAACGGCGTTTGCAGCCGGAAAGCAATCGTAAAGGGCAGCTAGGATGGACTTGTGCGGGCTATTCATGAAGTACGGCATTCATGATGCCCCGTCCGGAGGCGTCATGGAAGTTTATTTTACGTTACGGAAGCCCCATTTTTCCAGGATTCAGCAAATTTTTTGGGTCCAGGGCGGATTTGACAAGTTCGTGCAGGTGGTAGGCGCCTTCCCCCACGGCTTTCCGGAACCATTTGGCCTTCGCCAGGCCGATGCCGTGTTCCCCGGTAATGGCGCCTCCGTGTGCCAGCACCCAGTGGAACAGCCTGTCCACACAGGCGTCCGCCAGGGCTTTCTTCTCTGGATTCGCATAATCGTCCACCATGATGTTGGTATGGATGTTGCCGTCCCCGGAATGGCCGAAACACGCGATGTCCAGCCCTGTTTCCCGGTTCAGGGCCTCGCAGAATTCCACCAGGGCCACCAGGCGCGATCTGGGGATGACGATGTCTTCGTTGAGCTTGGTCATTCCGGTTGCTTTCAGGCTGTAGGAAAATTCCCGGCGGAGTTGCCAGATGGCTTCCGCCTCCGCTTCCGTGTCTGCGCGCAGAATTCCGGTCGCGCCGCATTCTTCCAGCAGGGTGCATAGCGAATCCAGTTCCTCACGCACGGCGGGCCGCCTGCCGTCCACTTCCACAATCAGGTGGCCGCGGCAGCCGGAAGGCAGGGCGCTGTCCCCCAGATAGTTCCGGGCGGCGCGGAGAGTGAAACTGTCCGTTATTTCCAGGGCGGAGGGAAGATGCCCGCTGTTCAGGATGCGCTGCACGGCGGCAGCGGCCAGCGGGAATTGCGGGAAGCCGGCGCTGAGCGCGCCGAATGCTTCCGGGTGGGGGATGAGCCTCAAAACGGCCCGGGTGATGATGCCCAGCATTCCTTCCGAGCCGATAAAGAGGTCCCCGATATCGAACCCCGTCTTGTTTTTATGGGTGCGTCCGCCGCATTCCACTACCTCTCCGCTGGCAAGCACCACGGTCAGCCCCAGCACGTAAGCTCTGGTGACTCCATATTTCAGGCATCTGGGGCCGCCTGCGTTCGTGGCGATGTTTCCTCCGATGCTGCATTCCTTTCTGGAGGCCGGGTCCGGCGGGTAGAACCATCCCAGAGCACGGGCTTCCCGCTGGAGATCCGCTGTGATAACTCCGGGTTCCACCACGGCAACGCCGTCTTCCGGGGATATCTCCAGTATACGGTTCATCCGTTCCAGGGAAAGGCTGATGCCTCCGCGCACGGGAACGCACCCTCCTACGTATCCCACCCCGCCGCCGCGGGCCGTGACGGGGATGTTCATGGAGGATGCGTAGCGCAGCAACAGGGAGACGTCCTCCGTACTTTCCGGGAAAACGACTGCCTCCGGCAGCACGGAGGCGTACCATTTGTCCCCGGCGTGCGCCGCCAGCACATCCGGGGCTCCGGAAACTTTTTCAGGCCCCAGAATGCGGGAAATGTCTTCTTTCAAAGACATGGATTATTTGAGAATGGGGGTGCAGAAGCAGTCCGGGCGGTGGAAATCCGGATTGCCGGAAAGGTCGTCCGCCGTAGTCAGGAAAATCTGGTCCGGAGTATCCAGGATGAACGTGGCTGCCAGCTTGCAGTCGCGGATGTCCACGCCGCGCAGTTCGTTCAGCGGAATCCGGGCCATGGCGCACCATCCCTCGTCCGTCAGAATGCACTTGGTATCCACGGCCAGCGGAGCGGGGATGTCCTCATTGGCGCGGCGGGTATCGGAAAAGGCGCAGGCCCACCATGCGCCGTTGGGCGCAAGGTTGAATTCCCAGTAATTGGTGCCGTCTCCCGCGGCCATGAACCATTCCGCCAGGTCGTACCGCCATAGTTCCGGCTGGAACTGGCCGGGACGGGCTTCCGGATGGATGGTGGCTGCCTTGCTGCGGGAAGCCAGAAACCACAGGAATTCTCCGTCCGTGGCGAAGGCGAATTCCGCACTTGGCTCCACATCATAGCCGAACCAGTCGTTGACGAGTTCCTGGCGGGGCAGGGAGGCAAGCTGGTCGAAGCTTCCGTTGAAGGCCCATTGGTGAATGATTACTTGCATACCACCACATTTGGACAGTTTTCAGGTTTTATCAAGCCAGAACGTCTTACAGGCTTGGATATTGACGTGATTTCTCCATCATGGGGGCCGTCATGCATTTTCAAAGGACGCTGAATCGGTTTTCCCGCGAAAACGTTCCCGGGTATCTGGCTGTGTTCATCGGCGGTTTCGGGGACATGTTTGCGGGTTGTTTGAGCCGTGTGGAGAAAGGATTTCCCGGTTTTTTGCCGGGTGTGGCGTACGCAACGGCTTATTACCACTGGGACGGAGGCGGCTGCGGCGTGTTTTTTGACAGGTGCGGAAAAATAGCGGTGGAGCTGGAAGAGCTGAGACGGAGATATCCCGGGCTGCCTGTCGTGTTGATAGGACACAGCTACGGAGGCTCCTGCGCGGTGGAAGTAGCCAGGCGCCAGTCGGTTCAGGCTGCTCCTCTTTGCCTCCTGACGGTAGATGCCGTGGCGCGCAGGCAAAAGAGCGTGCGTCCGGCCTGTGTGGAATGGTGGGGGAACGCTTACCTGCAGGATGGCGGCGGCTTCATGGACGCGGTGCCCAGAATAGGCGGACGCTGGGGACATTGCGCCGGGGCTGATGCCAATCTTGCTTTTTCCGGTTACAGTCGTGATCGGAAGGGCCGCCTTTATTCTCACCGGCGTCCTGCGCCCATGCTTTATGAGCCGCCTGGGGAAAAAGCATGCAGCCTTTTTCAAGCCGCTGCCTCCTGGCTGGAAAGAAATCTTCCGGACTGAACTGCCGGAGCCGTGCTACCGGTTCAGTTCATCCCACTTCACCAGTTGGGAAAGAAGTTGGCTGATAAGGCGTTCCGTCTGTTCCCTGGCTTTCTCTTCCGGCACTCTGATCTTGTCCCCGTACGTGGTGGAAATCTGGAAATAGCACCAGCGTTGATCCATGCCGTGCAGAACCCTGTCTTTCATATCCATCAGGGTGCGGATCAAGTGGTCTTCCGTCATGTGGCGGTGGCCGATAAATACGTAATAATGCATACTGTCCAGAATGACAGGTTGCGGATGGTCCGGAGCGATGTTCTGCTGGGATTTCAGCTTGGTCATTCTGATGGTTCCGCGGCCTTCCACGGGAACATCCACCGTGGTCCCCGTCAGGTTAAAATGGCCCTGGGCCGGGAGGCAGCGTTCCGGACGGTGGATGGAGTTGTTTAAATCATGACCGGATTTCACGATGGAAACGCGGCACAGAACGGGTACGGTTTCCGTCGCATCCAGGCTGATGGGGAGTTCCTGCACGTAATCCGCTTTGGAAAATTCCGTATCCGGGGCCAGGATGTCCCGTTCCTGTTCGGATTCCTGCCGGCGCGTGCCGTGCCAGCCGTACGGATTCATGCCTGTGGGGAGATCCATGCTGATGGAGGAGTCCTGCACTTCCCCCCTGCGCGGCATCAGGTAAGTGCCGCCGAGCATGACGGCCAGCAGAAAAGGGATGATGAGAATTTTGAGCGTTTTAATATTCATGGCGGCGGAAACGCTTAATGGGACTTGTTCATTTTAACAACCAGCTTCTTGCGCTGTGACGGCTTCCAGACGAGCTCCCCGGCCAGCAGGGAGTGGACGGCTGCCAGGCCGAAAAGGCTGATGGGGAAAAAAAACAGCAGGCCGGACCAGTCATGCCAGGTTTTTGACGCAAACTCGGGATTTCCGTATTCCGCCATCACCACGATGCTGGTGATGCGGACACCGTTGCCGATGACGGCCAGGGGAATCGCGCTGAGGAAGAGCACGCATTTTTTCCAGAATTTCAAGTCGGACAGGTAGGCCCAGGCTGCGGACAGCATGAGCAGTGCCATCAGGGAACGCATGCCGCTGCACCCTCCTGCAATATTGAAGGCATCCCAGTGTCCGCCGGTAGAGCGGATATTGGTGCCCTGCAGATAGGTATCCACCCCGAAGATGCTTGCCCCCCAATGCCCCAGCTCCGTCGCGATGATTTGAAGTCCCACCGTAGCCTGCTGGAAGGAGGGCAGGGGGATACACAGCCAGAAAAAGAGCAGCGGGAAGGCGCACAGCCTGGCGGTCTGCGGTCCGGCCAGGTACCAGGCCCCGCCCAGTAAAATCAGGGGAAGAGCGCCTACGGCCACGCGAGGCTGCCCCACGCGGAAGGAAAGCATCAGAAGCATGATCGCCGGGATGAAAAGAATCAGGCCGCGCCAGTCCATGCGTCTGGGTGCCTGGGCAATTTTCTTTCTGGCATGGTATAGCATGAAGACGATGATGGGCACCACCAGCCAGCCGTGTTCATAATCCGTTTGCTTGTTCCAGGAGGAAATGAGCCACTGGATGCTGTTTTCGTTTCCGAATGAACCGAATTCCGGGAATGCCAGATAGTTCAGTGCCAGCAGCAGCGTGCTCACGGCCAGGGCGGCGATCATGGGGGCGGTCAGAAATCTCTCTTTGCCATCAGGAGCGGGGGAATCCATCATGGAGAAAAATCAAATTGTGAGAATTAAGTATTGCGATTATGCGGACCTGTGTTCAGAATGCGTCCGCTTTTCAGTTTCCGGTATGAAGATTATCAGCGGTACAGCACACAGAGAACTTGCGGAGCGCATTGCGCAAAGCGTAGGCATTCAGTTGACGAACGTCACGGTGAATACTTTCCCCGATGGGGAAAGTTTTGTAAAGATAAATGAAAACATCCGGGGCAAGGATGTTTTCCTCATTCAGCCCACCTGCCCTCCCACGAACCATAATATCATGGAATTGTGCGTGATGGTAGACGCCGCCCGCCGCGCCAGTGCCGGACGCATCACGGCTGTTGTTCATGGGGGCGGTCAGAAATCTCTCTTTGCCATCAGGAGCGGGGGAATCCATCATGGAGAAAAATCAAATTGTGAGAATTAAGTATTGCGATTATGCGGACCTGTGTTCAGAATGCGTCCGCTTTTCAGTTTCCGGTATGAAGATTATCAGCGGTACAGCACACAGAGAACTTGCGGAGCGCATTGCGCAAAGCGTAGGCATTCAGTTGACGAACGTCACGGTGAATACTTTCCCCGATGGGGAAAGTTTTGTAAAGATAAATGAAAACATCCGGGGCAAGGATGTTTTCCTCATTCAGCCCACCTGCCCTCCCACGAACCATAATATCATGGAATTGTGCGTGATGGTAGACGCCGCCCGCCGCGCCAGTGCCGGACGCATCACGGCTGTTGTTC
>Ga0224751_1043_pt1 | contig 19809 bp, 13 predicted proteins | sample LIM_F_Vancomycin_FD_182073 | JGI IMG/M metagenome (GOLD analysis project Ga0224751, IMG submission 182073) | Enriched cells from gastrointestinal tract of the lab mouse from Pacific Northwest National Laboratory (PNNL), Richland, Washington... | ecosystem: Host-associated > Mammals > Digestive...
TGGTCTGGCTTGAACCGTGGGGATTCCGGAGCTTCCCCGTTTTTAAGGCGAAGGTTTTGAAATGTTTTATAAGTCGTTTCGCAGGCATCCTGAAAAACTTGGGAATGTACGGGGCTGAATTATTACTCTCTACCCACTAACAAATTAATTTCTTCATAGGTGATACTCTTATTTTTATTATCTCCAAACTTATGAACAACAGGTGTAGGGGTTTGATTAAAATTCATACTCAAGCTTTGATTGGAATAGTGTCCGGCAGGATCAATGTAATATTTAAATTCTATTATTTTTTCAATATCTATATCTGCATACGCAATTCCCTCTGTTTCTGCTGGGACCATATCGCTTATTGGTTCTCCATCTGGTCCGTAGATACAAGTATGTCCACTCTTAAATGTATTGAAGTACTCTTTTTGTTCCGGTGTTAAACAAATCATGTTTTTCATTTTTTCTGAGTATATTGATGAGGTCATTAAGACGAAAGTTTGAGTTGATATTGCATAATATCGACTTGAAATTTCGTCATCAAAGTAACCCGGCCAAGAAGCTACATGTACTTGCTCATTTTGCGAGTTCATCGCAAGTAAATCTAAGGGTACTTGATGCTCCCAACACATAAGTCCTCCCAAATTACCAATTTCCGTTTCAAATACAGGCATTAAGCTTCCGCTTCCATCCCCCCAGATAAGTCTTTCAGCAACAGACGCTCGCATTTTCCGATGTTTTCCAATTAAATCCCCCTTCGGGTTAAACCATAATTGTGCCAAGTATAAAGAGCCTCCGTCCTTTTCACTACAAGAAATGCATACGTAAGTTTCATTTCTTCTGGCTGCTTCACTTATTTTTTGAACAGCTAAACTAGGAATTTCAACAGCATTTTTATATAGTGTCTTATAGAATTCCCTTGTATATTCTGGATGTCCGATAAATGCAAACCAAGGATAACCGGGAAGAAAAGCTTCTGGAAAAGCGACCAATTTCGCACCATTAGAGGCAGCTTGATCAATTAATTGACAAGATTTTTCAACTGTTGCATCTAAGTCTAAGTATATAGGTGCAGCTTGAACAGCTGCAGCGCGATATTTCGGGTAACGTTCCATAGAAATACCTCCTAATTTTGTAATAATTTAACTATAATTCAATACTATCATATAAATTTCTTAGGTTAAATCGTGGTTTGTTAAATCTTTTAGAACAATAGTATCCGACCGCTTTTAAGCTGCTATCCCCCAAGGTGAGAAAATTACATACACAGCAATCATCAGAAGCACCATGACCACTGTAAATGCTTTGGCATGCTTCCATGGCGTCAAATCAACTTTGCCTGATTCATACAGTATGAAATCCTTCTCATGCGGTTTAATCTTCCCGACAATAAGCATAACTAGGATGCACACCGGAAACAGCACGCTTAAAATATACAGGAAATTGATCGTACCCAAATAAAACTTCGAGAGAGTATATAGTACGATATGTACTATAAGCGCGATCTTCGGAGCAATGGCCGGAACCTTTTTGCTGAAGAAACCGACGACTACCGCAGCAATAATCGGGATATTATAAAACCCGAACATCTCCTGCAAGTAATAATACAATCCTGAAGGCGCATACAAAATAAACGGGGATACGATTACAGCTATTGCACCCAGTATAACGGCAAAGATTCTACCTGCCTTCACAAGTTCTTTTTCAGAGGCATCCGGTTTAAAAATCGGTTTATATATATCTAATATAAACAAAGTCAAAGAACTATTGAGTGCCCCGTTAAAAGAGCTTAGAATGGCCCCGAAAAGAACGGCTGCAAAAAACCCGGATAATACCGTAGGCAGTACTTCAATGACAAGAGAAGGATAAGCCATATCCGAATTGTTCAGAGAGTTATTGAACAAATGATAAGCGATGATGCCAGGCAGTACCAGGTAGAAGGCTCCGAAGATTTTGAACATGCCGGCGTACAGTACGCCTTTCTGCCCTTCTTTCAGGTTCTTCGCCCCCAAAGTTCGCTGAACGATAGCCTGGTTGGTACACCAATAGAACAGGTTATTGAAGAGCAATCCCGCACAGATGGTCACCCAGGGTACAGGAGAAGAACTGTCACCGATCGAGTTCAGTTTTTCGGGATTTTTGTGCAGCAAAGTATGCATACCGTCCATGAAATTGCCTCCGCCAAGTACGAATAATCCCAGAATCGTAATAAGCATTCCTCCAACAATCAGTCCGACTCCGTTCAGCGTATCCGAAAGAGCGCAAGCCCGTAAACCGCCCAGTACGACGTAGGTTATACCTGTTATGCCGATTGCAAGAGAGACAAACAGAATAATAGTGAAATCACTTATACCGAATAAGTCGGAAATATTGAAAATTGTATTCAGTACGAGCGCCCCGGAATAAAGTACCGTAGGCAAATAAGCAACGGCGTAACCGATGAGGAATAGCACGGAAATAATCTGACGGGTCCGTAAATCATAACGCTGTTCCAGAAAGTCCGGAATCGTCGTGATCCCCGTTTTCAAATATCGCGGTAAAAAGACAAAAGCCATAAATATAAGTGCGATTGGAGACGTCACTTCCCACGCCATGACAACCATGGATGTGGCATAGCTTTGCCCGTTCAATCCAACCATTTGCTCTGTGGACAGATTGGTAAGAAGTAGAGAGAAAGCGATTACAACTCCTGTTAGACTACGTCCGCCAAGAAAGTATCCGTCCGAGCTGTTCAAGTTGATGCTGCGCGTTTTGTACCAGGAATACCAGGCAACGATCCCGGTATACAGCAAAAAGGTAATGACGGTAATATAGGTCATGGAACTCCTCCTTCTCCATGTATAAGGAAATCTGTTTGCTTAACCTGCCTTGTGCGGTAAAATTCCCTCCGTTAAATTGCTCAACTTGACCAATTCACCTGTTTCAAACGATTCCTTGCATGCATACCCGAGGGCTGTTGACAGCATTCCATCCTCCACTTTTACTTCCGGCTGCCGGCCTTCCAGAATAGAACGGATAAACTCATGAATTTCATCCAGGTAAGCTTGCTCAAATCTTTCCAAAAAACCGTTTGCACATTCGCGTACTACACCCCGGTCATCCATGATCGCCACTTGATTTTTTTCCGGTACTGTACCAATGCGCAGCGTACCATGTGTACCAATGATTTCTGTTTCAATATGATAGCCATACGAGCAATTGCGTCCGGTCACAAAAACCCCCATTTTATTTCCCCCGAATTTAACCAGAGCAGCACCTGTTTCAGCATCCAGCATTTGTGCCAGTTCCGTATATCGGTGAGAACCCCCGATTGCCCAGACCTGTTCCGCTTCAGCACCTAAATACCACCGGGCCAGATCTAGATCATGAATCGCCATATCGAGGAACAGGCCACCGCTATAATTGCTTTTTGCAAATTGCAAAAATCCGGGCATAGCCTGAGCAGGATCGAGTCCGTAGCAGCGGATGAGTACAGGTTCGCCAATCGCCCCTGCTTCGATCTTCCGCTTGGCATAAGCATAGGATCTGTCATAACGGCGCATAAAACCGAGCATAAACACTTGCTCCGGGTAACGGTGTACCGCTTCTTGTACACGAAGCGCTTCCTCCATGTACAGGCCAAGCGGTTTTTCACTAAATACATGAAAACCTGCATTAAGAGCCTTCTCAATTTGCTCACAGTGATAGGAGGACGGTGAGGCGATTACAATCGCATCCAGTTCTTTATTCTGCAGCATCTCCTCATAATCGGTATAGCCGTAAGGTACCCCGAACTGTGTCTTGGCTTCCTCGACCTCTTCCGTCTTTATGCTGCATACCGCTGCCAGCCTGCAGTTAGGAATACGGAATGCCAGATTCTCCGCATGCTGGCTTCCCAACCGCCCCAAACCTACCAGTCCTACCGATACACATTTGTTGCTCCCCATAATAAGTCAGCCTCTTTTCTCCTGGTTTATATGCCTGCTTGCTGTAAAATATAATCCCTTGCCTTTAACGCGTATTCGAATGGATTCGCTTTGTCAGGGTCCTGTTCCGCCTCTACGATCATCCATCCCCGGTAAGAAGCGGCGGATAAAGCTTCGAATACCGGGACAAAGTTTACGGTACCGTCTCCCGGAACGGTAAATACTCCTTCCCTGACCGCCTGCAGAAAACTAAGCTTTTCCTTCCGTACGTGAATTGCGATATCATGACGAACATCTTTCAGATGGACATGCTTGATCCTGTGCATATAGCGGGTCAATATTTCCAAAGGATCTTCACCCGAAAAAACAAGGTGCCCTGTATCATAAAGCAATGAAACCAAATCCGGATTCGTACCTTCCATCAGCCGGATAATTTCCTCTGTCGTTTGAACCCCAGTTCCCATATGATGGTGATATACAATATGCATATTTTTTTCTCGGGCCAGTTCTCCAAGAGTATGCAATCCGCTTGTTAAGCGCTTCCAATCTTCGTTATTAAATATTGGCTTATTATCGAAAACAGGCGTATTCATATAGCCTTGAATACTGTGTCCCTGCTCGGATACAACAATCACATCCGCTCCCATCTCGTGCAGGAAATCGCGGTGTTGAATGAACGCGGACACTGTCTCTTCCAAGGGCTTTACTGTTAAGAAAGCACTGAACCAGGCACTGGCCACCTCCAAATTACGCAATCGGAGCTTTTCTCGCAAAATGCTTACATTACGCGGATATTTATTCCCTATCTCCGTCCCTTTATAGCCTGCAAGTGCCATTTCGCTCACACATTGCTCAAACGTATTCTCCCCGCCAAGTTCGGGCATATCGTCGTTCGTCCAAGCGATAGGCGCAATTCCGATCTTCACGCTTCCTGTTGCAAACATGCTATATTCCTCCCTTTGGCAAGGGCCGGGCTGCCCATGTTTTTATGTTTATACAACCCGTCCCTGCCAATAACCCTTATTTGTTTTTTCCTGTTTAATAACGTCTTGCTCGCTGTAGGATACGATGGCGTTCTTCCCTCGCCTGGGCGATTTCCTGTTTCGCTGAAACTTCCGCTACGCCGACATTCCACCAGGTTCCGTAGCCTTTCGTCATCGTTTTCGGCAGTACTTTAATGTCGATAAGCGTAGATACCGTCTGCTGCTTTGCTGCTGCTATAGCCTGCTCCAATTCCTCGAGTGTACGCACTGTATAGGTCGCCACACCGTAACCAGCTGCACTCCGGGCGAAATCGATGCTGACAAGCGGCCCGTCCAATTTGCCTGTCGACTTGTTCCGGGCTCGAAATTCGGTACCGAAGCTGCCCATGCCGTTACCCATCTGCAGGTTGTTAATACAGCCGAATCCGATATTATCAAATAACAGCACATTGATCTTCTGTCCCTCTTGGATACTTGTGATAAGCTCGGAATGGAGCATCAGGTAGCTTCCGTCACCTGAGAATGCGTAAACTTCCCTTTCCGGTTCCGCTATCTTCACACCAAGTGCCCCCGAGATCTCATATCCCATACACGAATACCCGTACTCCATGTGGTACGTATGCGGTTTCTCCGCCATCCACATCCTCTGCAAATCCCCGGGAAGGCTTCCCGATGCACCAACGATAACCGCATTTTCTCCAAGCAGCCTGTTCAACGCCGCCAATACTTGCGTCTGGGTCAAGAAACTTCCTGAAGTCTGCGCATATTCAGGCAGAACTTCATCCAAATGCCCTGCAATCTCGGGAGTAAACGTCATTTTATCGTATTGGATTCCGGCAAGACGTTTCCATTCCTCGTTCCAGTTGGAGCGTGCATCCTCGATCTCTGTCTTGTAAGCAGTAGTGTATCCGATAGCTTCCAGACGCTGCTGCAAAGCGGCAAGAGCTGCTTTGGCATCCGCTACTACCGGTGTCGCATCAAGCTTGAATGCCTGAAACTCCGATACGTTCACGGTCAAAATATCTGTCCCGGCAGAGCCGAACAGTTCCTTTGAACCAGTAGTAAAATCGGTAAACCTTGTACCGACTCCGATAATGAGATCCGCTTGTCTCACGATATCATTCGCTGCCGCATTACCGGTTACGCCGATACCGCCAAGGTTAAGCGGATGGGAACAAGGTACGGCGCTTTTGCCCGCCTGGGTTTCCGTTATCGGAATACGGAAGGCTTCTGCGAAAGCTTGCAGAGCATCACCCGCCTCGGAGTATCGCACACCCCCGCCACATATAATAAGGGGTTTGCATTTACACGAAATGAGCCGGACTGCATCATCAAGCGCCTGCTCTGTCGGCGGACGGCGGTCTATACGATGAACCCGTTTCTTAAAGAATGATACCGGATAATCATATGCCTCTGCCTGAACATCCTGCGGCAGGGCAATGGTTACAGCACCGGTATCCGCCGGGTTCGTCAGCACGCGCATTGCCTGAATCATTGCCGTCATGAGTTGTTCCGGACGGACGACACGGTCCCAATATCTGCTTACCGGACGGAACGCATCATTCGTTGACAGGGTAAAATCATTCGGCTGTTCAATCTGCTGCAGTACCGGATCGGGCTGACGCGAAGCGAAAGTATCTCCGGGAAGCAATAATACCGGAATCTGATTGGCCGTAGCAGTTGCTGCTGCCGTCACCATATTCGCAGCACCGGGACCTACTGACGATGTACAGGCACAAATCTCCTTGCGCCGCTTCTGTTTGGCGAATGCCGCTGCAGCATGCGCCATTCCTTGCTCATTGCGTCCCTGATATACTTCAAGACTGCCGCTGTCCTCTTCAAGAGCCTGGCCCAGTCCCAATACGTTTCCATGGCCGAATATCGTAAAGATGCCTTTGACGAAACGATGTTCCACACCGTCAAATTCGACATACTGCTGGTTGAGAAATTTGACCAGCGCCTGTGCCATAGTTAATCGAATTGTTTCCAAGCATATCCCTCCTTACCAGCGTGTTGTAACCATCTTTTTGCGTGTATAGAATTCCACTCCATCCGTTCCGTTGGCATGTAAATCCCCGTAGAAGGAATCTTTCCAACCGGAGAACGGGAAGAATGCCATCGGCGCCGGCACTCCCACATTCACGCCCAGCATGCCTGCGTCAATATTTTCACGGAATTGGCGCATATAAGCTCCACTTTTTGTAAAGATGCATGCACCGTTTGCAAAACGGGATTCATTCGTCCAGTCAATCGCTTCATCAAGACCTTTTATACGGACAATAGAGAGCACCGGGGCAAAAATTTCATCCTTCCAGATCTTCATCTGCTGTGTTACGTTATCAAAAATGGTTGGCCCTATAAAGTAGCCTTCCTTGTGTGACTCAGCATCCTTCCGCCCATCCCTTACCAGACGCGCTCCTTCCTCAATACCGGATTTAATGTAGCCAATTGTACGCTCCTTATGGGAGTCACGGATAACAGGACCAAGGAAGACGTTTTCCTGGGCCCCGTTCCCTATGATTAGCTCATCTGCTGCCTCGGTCAGCTTAGAAATCAATTTGTCTGCAACAGTTTCCTGTACCAGCACCACTGAACAAGCCATGCATCTCTCCCCGGCAGAACCAAAGGCGGCATTCATAATTTGGGTTGCGGCCTGATCCAGATCGGCATCTTCCATCACAATCGAGTGATTTTTCGCGCCCGTCAACGCCTGTACCCGTTTCAGATTCGCCGTTCCGCGTTTATATACATATTCGCCGACAGGTTGTGAACCAACGAAGGAAACGGCCTTCACTTTCTTGTGGTCAAGCAAACCATTTACCACATCATGGGCTCCGTGTACGATGTTGAGTACACCTGCGGGCAAACCCGCTTTTTCCATCAGTTCTGCCAGACGGCAGGTTAGCAGCGGTGTGCGTTCTGAAGGCTTGAGCACAAAGGTGTTTCCACAAGCAATAGCAAGAGGGAACATCCAGCATGGTACCATCATAGGAAAGTTAAAAGGAGTGATTCCGCCAACGACGCCGATTGGATAGCGGTACATTCCCGATTCGATATTTGTGGCGATGTCAGGTAACTGCTTGCCCATCATAAGCGTCGGAGCCCCTGCCGCAAACTCCACACATTCAATTCCCCGCTGTACCTCACCATAAGCTTCTTTGTAATTTTTTCCGTTCTCTAGGGTGATGAGATTCGCCAGTTCGTCCCAATGCTCAACCAGAAGCTGCTGATATTTGAACATGATGCGGGCCCGGCGCGGAACAGCCGTACATGACCAAGTCTGAAACGCCTTTGCAGCCGTTTCAACCGCCTCATTCAGTTCTTCTGTGCTGGACAATGGCACGTGAGCAATAATTTCACCCGTTGCCGGATTATAAACAGGCCCGGTTTTACCCGAAGTCGATTCCTTCCATTCCCCGCCGATATAGTTTTGAATAATTTTTGTTATTGCCATCTTCCATTTCTCCTCTCTCTATTCCCATTTATTTTTTATCGGGGTTTTCATCCTGCTCAATCGCTTATACTCGCCGTTTGCAATAAACGAATCCAATTCCTCCCGTGTAGGCATAGCCTCAGAGCAGCTGTGACAGGAAATAACGATGGCAGCGGAAGCACTGCCGTATTCCATCGCCCGCGGCAGTTCCCAGCCTTGCATCAGACCATAGATCATAGCAGAGGCATAGGAGTCTCCTGCACCGAATGTTTTAAGGACCTTCGTTTTGAAAATACCGCCTCTATATGCATTCCCTTCTCTTGTGTAAGCGATGGAACCTTCCGAACCATGCTTAATAAGGACGACTTTAGCATGATGTTGAAACCATTTTTCAGCGGTTAGCTTATCATTAACCTGGTGGCCGGCGAATTTCTCCATCATGTCGAATTCTTCCCGCGTACCAATAATGAAATCGCTTTTTTCCGCCGCCAGCTGATAATAGATTGAAGTTTCAGCAACATTGTTCCAAGTGTAAGGGCGATAATCCAAATCAAAGAATACGAATACGTTATGTTTGCGAGCATATTCCAGTGCAACAAAAACCGCTTCACGTGAAGGACTGGCTGCTAGTGCCGTTCCAGAAATAAGCAGAGCCTTAGATTGACTGATATATTCCTCGGATACTTCATCCGGTTTCAGCAGCAAATCAGCCACATTATCCCGGTACATCAAAATACTGCAATCGGTCGGACTTTTGATTTCGGTAATAGCAAGACCGGTTATAGCCCCCGTATTATCCACCGCTAACTGTGATGTATCAATTAATTTTTCTATCAAATATTGCTTGATGTAGCGTCCCATCTGGTCATTCGCCAGCTTTCCGATAAAACCGCTCTTTAAGCCAAGATTGGCTGCCCCGATAGCGATATTCGCCGGGGACCCCCCAACATACTTAGTAAATGTTCTCGTCTTTTCCATAGGCTTGTTGATTTCGTTCGCATTTAAATCAATACATAGTCTTCCGACCGCTATTAAATCCAACTTCCGATTTACCGGAAATGTTAATGCACTCACGTCTATCAGCACCTCCGCCTGTTTTGCTTAAAACTTTAATATGTAAAGCCTCAAGTAACGTTAAGTTGATATTGCAGGTTTGTGCAAAATGAGTTAAGCGCTTACCTTATGGCTAATTATAATCACAACTTTTTGGGAATGTAAACGCTTTTTAAGTGAGTTTTAAAGTTCTTTTTTTCACAATTATCTATTCTTACATATTAGAAATGTTGTCTTTATTATTGAATTTTCAGCCATTCGTCCTATTTTTCACATAGTTTTCTTCTTGCTAATAATTCTATTATCACGTATAGTGAAAGTGAGTTAAGCGCTTTCCCTAAATTGAACAATTTGACGGAAAGCAGGGATGTTTATGCTTCAAGTTGGGATTATCGGTGCGGGACGAATTGGAAAACTTCATGCAGCTAATATTCAGCAAATGAGTCATGTACGTGTACGTGCCATTTCGGATGTATGTATTTCAGGGCTGGATAACTGGGCTTCTGAATTAAACATCCCCGTTATAACGAATGATTACCGTGACTTATTAAATGACCCGGATATTCAGGCAGTTTTTATCTGTTCGCCAACCAGCACTCATGCTTCGATCATTCAAGAGGCCGCTGAAGAAGGTAAACACATATTTTGCGAAAAACCAATTAGTTTCTCTGTGGAAACAACAAGACAGGCTTTGGAAGCAGTTGAAAAAGCCGGAATCAAGATGCAGGTCGGCTTTAACCGGCGTTTTGACCTTAATTTCAAAAAAGCACGGGATGTTGTACAGGCGGGGACGATTGGAATTCCACATTTGCTGCGCATAACATCCCGTGACCCTGAACCGCCTTCACCTGAATATGTGTCCAAATCGGGCGGTCTGTTCATGGATATGACGATACATGATTTCGACATGGCCCGTTATGTCATGCAAAGTGAAGTGGTTGAAGTCTACGCGCAGGGAGCCAATCTGATCGACCCGAAAATTGGAGAGTTAAATGATATTGACACAGCTGTGATTAACCTTCGTTTTGCTAATGGTGCATTAGGTGTTATAGAAAACAGCCGCAAGGCAGTGTATGGCTATGATCAACGTTTGGAAGCTTTCGGTTCAAAAGGGTGTGTATCTATAAACAATGAACGCCCGTCTACAGCCGTTGTAGCAACCTCTGACGGAGTAGAGATGGATAAGCCGTTTTTTTTCTTTTTGGAACGGTATACACAGGCCTATATCCAGGAAGTTCGGGACTTCGTCCGTTCTATCCTATTTAACGAACCTATCGTATGTAATGCCAACGATGGATTACAGGCTGAAAGAATAGCCCGGGCGGCAAAAGAATCACTGGTTTGCCGGTACCCCGTTACTCTTGAACTCAAAACACCGGTTATAAACACATAAACAATAAAATAGAGAAATTTATGATACATTCAGTAAGGAGGTTTACAAATGTCTAAATTAATGGTCAAACCCGAACCAAGAGATGAACATGGAAAGATTATATCCGTAACGCCCCAAAATGCGGGATGGAGATATGTCGGTTTTGAAGTGTACTCTTTGTGCCCAGGAGAGACCTTGCAGCGGGAGACGAAGGATCAGGAAGCCTGCCTGGTTTTGTTGAGCGGGAAAGCAACAATTAGTACAAAGGAGCAAACGTTCGGCCTGTTCGGACAAAGAATGAGTGTATTCGAACAGATTCCCCCTTACTCTGTTTATGTGCCTAACAATGACTGCTATACAGTTAAGGCCGAGACGCCATTGGAATTGGCCGTTTGCTTAGCACCGGGAAAAGGAACCTATCCAGCCAGGTTAATCGCTCCTGAAGATGTTGGTGTTGAAACGCGAGGATCCGGAAGTACTCAGCGGCATATTCATAACATATTGCCCGAGCAGAAAGAGGCGGACAGCTTGCTGGTGGTAGAAGTATTTACACCGGCGGGACATTGGTCGAGTTATCCTCCGCATAAACATGACCGCGACCGTTTACCGCATGAATCATATCTGGAAGAGACCTATTACCATGAAGTAAATCCTGGACAAGGCTTTGTTATGCAGCGCGTTTATACGGATGACCGCTCGCTTGACGAGACGTTAGCCGTTCCTAACAGGCATGTCGTATTAGTTCCCGAAGGATATCATCCTGTATCGGCTCCTCCAGGTTACGATTCCTATTATTTAAACGTAATGGCAGGTCCTGTCCGGACATGGAAATTCCATAACGACCCAGACCATGAATGGCTATTTGTCAGGTAGATTGGCCAATTAGATTGTTAAGTTAATTGGTAAAGTGAAATATGGGAAATTTTCATCTTATTAGCAGAACAGCAGGATCAAAACTTGATCAAACAGTCTAAGGAGAATGGGGATAGTCCATTCTCCTTTTGTTGTCTATAATGAATAAAGAAACATAAGTAATTATGGAATGAATGCAGGTAGAGGAGTAAGAGATGAAATCAACCATTTATGACGTTGCCAAATCAGCTGGTGTCTCCATCGCCACTGTATCTAAAGTAATCAATCAAACCGGAAATATCAGTAAAAAAACACGGGAGCGTGTTCTTCATACCATGAAAGAACTTCAATATCAGCCAAGCGTTGTAGCTTCCGCGCTTACCGGAAAAAAAACATCCACCTTTGGGCTGCTGATCCCGGACCTCGCAAACCCGTTCTTCGCGGAGGTTGCCCGCAATCTGGAGGATCAGGCCCAAGCTTCCGGTTATAGTATCGTCATGTGCAGTACTGATAACAAGGACCGCAAAGGCCTTGAATATATCTCATTGATGCAGCGCAAGCAAATCGATGGACTTATCGTTGCCTGTCAATTTTCAGATTGGTCATTGTTCCGGGACAGTATTGCCGACGATTTTCCGGTAGTCTTGTTTTCTAAAGATATCCCATCCTTATCTATGCATACAGTTACCGTCGATGATTGTAAAGGCGGATATCAGGCCATTCAGCATCTCGCTTCCTTAAATCACATCCGCATCGGTATAGTCACGGAGGATAGTCCAAGTGGCGACTACCGTTTGCAAGGAGCAAAGCAAGCTATGAGTGATGCCGGGATTCCTGTTATTAACGATTGGATTGTAAGGGTGAATTCTTCTATTCAGGAAGCCTTTGAAGGAACATCACGCATATTTGCAATGAAAGAGCGCCCTACAGCTCTATTTGCTTGCAATGACCTGCTGGCCATAGGTGCCCTGCAAGCGGCTCAACAATCAGCACTGCGTGTTCCTGAAGATTTATCGATCATCGGATTTGACGATACGATTCTGTCCAAAATCGTGATACCCCGATTGACCACAATTTCTCAACCGATTCAAGAAATGGCAAGGGAAACGATTCAACTACTGCTGCGCCAATCCGAAAAGCCTGATGTGCCAAAACAAAAGATTGTTTTTCACCCTCAATTGGTTCTAGGACTTTCCTCGCGGCTTTTAGAACAACAATCTTAATGTAGATATTGATTGGTTTCGATTTTAAAAACATAAGGGAACGATTTTATTTTTGGCAAATCAACCAGTTCGTTGTTTGTTACGCTTGTAGGTACTTCTATTGAAATTTGAGCGTACCATTTTCCTGACTTTTCGATAATACGAATCAATCCAAGTTTGGCTTTTCTTAACAGTTCCATATCATCCGTTCAACTATACAACTACAACAATTGAACGAAAAATACACGCACATTGCTATTTGTTTGCCCTGCCCATCCCATGAAGGGATGTTCTGGCAAATCCGGCTTTCATCCCACGATTAAAACCGTGGGCTTTCAGTCGGAAATTACTGTAAGTGTAGACATAAAACAAAAAGCCTCCCTGAAACAAGTCAGGAAGACTTCTTGTTGCTTGGCAACGTCCTACTCTCCCAGGACCCTTCGGTCCAAGTACCATCGGCGCTGGAAGGCTTAACGGCCGTGTTCGGGATGGGTACGCGTGGTTCCCTTCCGCTATCGTCACCAAACCGGATTTTTCGAAGCGTTACTACTTTGATTAGGTTGCGAGAAAACATCCTACCCTAGACTACCATTTTTGCAAAGCAATATATGGCCCCATTCAGATCGGATTTTTCGAAGCGTTACTACTTCGATCAGACTGCGAGAAAATATCCTACCTTAGACTACCATTTTTGTGAAACAAAATATGGCCCATTCAGATCGGATTTTTCGAAGCGTTACTGCTTCGATCAGACTGCAAGAAAATATCCTACCTTAGACTACCATTTTTGTGAAGCAAAATATGGCCCATTCAGATCGGATTTTCAAAGCATTACTGCTTCGATCAGGCTGCGAGAAAATATCCTGCCTTAGAAAAGGCATGCAGCTTGAACTAGCCTCTTGCACCCTGAAAACTAGCAGCGAAGCAAAGTGCACTTAGAACCGTTGTTTCTTTAGGATAAGCCCTCGACCGATTAGTATTGGTCAGCTCCACGCATTGCTGCGCTTCCACCCCCAACCTATCTACCTCGTCGTCTTCAAGGGGTCTTACTACTTGGGAAATCTCATCTTGAGGCGGGCTTCACGCTTAGATGCTTTCAGCGCTTATCCCTTCCGTACATAGCTACCCAGCTGTGCTCCTGGCGGAACAACTGGTACACCAGCGGTACGTCCATCCCGGTCCTCTCGTACTAAGGACAGCTCCTCTCAAATTTCCTGCGCCCACGACAGATAGGGACCGAACTGTCTCACGACGTTCTGAACCCAGCTCGCGTACCGCTTTAATGGGCGAACAGCCCAACCCTTGGGACCTACTTCAGCCCCAGGATGCGATGAGCCGACATCGAGGTGCCAAACCTCCCCGTCGATGTGGACTCTTGGGGGAGATAAGCCTGTTATCCCCAGGGTAGCTTTTATCCGTTGAGCGATGGCCCTTCCATGCGGTACCACCGGATCACTAAGCCCGACTTTCGTCCCTGCTCGACTTGTAGGTCTCGCAGTCAAGCTCCCTTCTGCCTTTGCACTCTTCGAATGATTTCCAACCATTCTGAGGGAACCTTGGGGCGCCTCCGTTACTCTTTAGGAGGCGACCGCCCCAGTCAAACTGCCCACCTGACACTGTCCCCGAACCGGTTCACGGTCCCGGGTTAGAACTCCGATACGATCAGGGTGGTATCCCAACGCTGCCTCCACCGAAGCTGGCGCTCCGGCTTCTTAGGCTCCCACCTATCCTGTACAGATCGTACCAAAGTCCAATATCAAGCTGCAGTAAAGCTCCATGGGGTCTTTCCGTCTTGTCGCGGGTAACCTGCATCTTCACAGGTATTAAAATTTCACCGGATCTCTCGTTGAGACAGCGCCCAAGTCGTTACGCCATTCGTGCGGGTCAGAATTTACCTGACAAGGAATTTCGCTACCTTAGGACCGTTATAGTTACGGCCGCCGTTTACTGGGGCTTCGGTTCATAGCTTCGGGCCTTAAGCCCTAACCACTCCCCTTAACCTTCCAGCACCGGGCAGGCGTCAGCCCATATACTTCGCCTTGCGGCTTCGCATAGACCTGTGTTTTTGCTAAACAGTCGCTTGGGCCTATTCACTGCGGCCCCCTCGAGCTATTCACTCTACCGGGGCACCCCTTCTCCCTAAGTTACGGGGTCATTTTGCCGAGTTCCTTAACGAGAGTTCTTCCGCGCGCCTTAGAATTCTCTTCTCGCCTACCTGTGTCGGTTTGCGGTACGGGCACCTGCACCTGGCTAGAGGCTTTTCTTGACAGTGTGAGATCAAGACCTTCGCTACTGCTATTTTCACTCCCCGTCACAGCCCAGCTTTCATAGTGTGCGGATTTGCCTGCACACCAGCCTCACTGCTTGGACAAGCACTTCCATCAGCTTGCGTCCCTACCCTACTGTGTCACCCCATCGCTCATAGCGGTGTTTGGTGGTACAGGAATTTCTGCCTGTTGTCCTTCGACTACGCCTTTCGGCCTCGCCTTAGGTCCCGACTTACCCTGAGCGGACGAACCTTCCTCAGGAACCCTTAGGCTTTCGGCGGATCAGATTCTCACTGATCTTTTCGTTACTCATACCGGCATTCTCACTTCCAAGCGCTCCAGCTGTCCTCACGGTCAACCTTCTCTGCTGCTTGGAACGCTCCCCTACTGCCCTTATTACGACCCATAGCTTCGGTGGTGTGTTTAGCCCCGTTACATTTTCGGCGCAGAGTCACTCGACCAGTGAGCTATTACGCACTCTTTAAATGGTGGCTGCTTCTAAGCCAACATCCTGGTTGTCTGTGCAACTCCACATCCTTTCCCACTTAACACACACTTGGGGACCTTAGCTGATGATCTGGGCTGTTTCCCTCTTGACAATGGATCTTAGCACTCACTGTCTGACTCCCGGGCACCGAGTGGATGGCATTCAGAGTTTGACTAGACTTGGTAACCCTTGGCGGGCCCCGCACCCAATCAGTGCTTTACCTCCATCACTCTAACCCGAGGCTAGCCCTAAAGCTATTTCGGGGAGAACCAGCTATCTCCGAGTTCGATTGGAATTTCTCCGCTACCCCCACCTCATCCCCGAATTTTTCAACATTCGTGGGTTCGGGCCTCCAGTGAGTGTTACCTCACCTTCACCCTGGACAGGGGTAGATCACACGGTTTCGGGTCTACGCCTACATACTCATTCGCCCTGTTCAGACTCGCTTTCGCTGCGGCTCCGGCTCTTCACCTTAACCTTGCATGCAAGCGTAACTCGCCGGTTCATTCTACAAAAGGCACGCCATCACCCTGATTTCCCGAAGAAAATCATAGGGCTCTGACTTCTTGTAAGCACACGGTTTCAGGTTCTCTTTCACTCCCCTCCCGGGGTGCTTTTCACCTTTCCCTCACGGTACTGCTTCACTATCGGTCGCTAGGGAGTATTTAGCCTTGGCAGATGGTCCTGCCGGATTCCGACGGGGTTTCCCGTGTCCCGCCGTACTCGGGATCCACCTTGGAGAGAGCAGACTTTCAGCTACAGGGCTGTTACCTTCTGTGGCGGGCCTTTCCAGACCTCTTCGCCTAATCTGCTCCTTTGTAACTCCGTATAAGGTGTCCCACAACCCCAGAGAGCAAGCTCTCTGGTTTGGGCTCCTCCGCTTTCGCTCGCCGCTACTGACGGAATCACGATTGTTTTCTTCTCCTCAGGGTACTTAGATGTTTCAGTTCCCCTGGTTTGCCTCTTCACTTCCTATGGATTCAGAAGTGAGTGACTGCGCATAACCGCAGCCGGGTTCCCCCATTCGGACATCCCCGGATCAAAGTCTGCTTACGACTCCCCGGGGCATATCGTTGTTCGCCACGTCCTTCTTCGGCTCCTAGCGCCTAGGCATCCTCCGTGTGCTCTTACCAGCTTAACCTATGCTTCGTATTTCCTTTGAAGGGCTTTCGCTGCACCTGAATGTTTTCAATCACACGCAAGGTGAACATTCATCTGCAAAGTTACCCACTTCAAACAAAACACTTCGCTTTATACTAAGGATGTTCTAAGTTCTCGCTTTGTTTCGCTATCTAGTTTTCAAGGTACAAGGGTTGAAAGGTCGCCCTTTCAAAACTGACAACGAGTGAGTAAAGCCTTCTTGTACATTTCTGTACTCCATAGAAAGGAGGTGATCCAGCCGCACCTTCCGATACGGCTACCTTGTTACGACTTCACCCCAATCATCTACCCCACCTTCGGCGGCTGGCTCCTAAATCCTTAGGTTACCTCACCGACTTCGGGTGTTGTAAACTCTCGTGGTGTGACGGGCGGTGTGTACAAGACCCGGGAACGTATTCACCGCGGCATGCTGATCCGCGATTACTAGCAATTCCGACTTCATGCAGGCGAGTTGCAGCCTGCAATCCGAACTGAGATCGGCTTTTGAGGATTCGCTTCAGATCGCTCCTTCGCTTCCCGTTGTACCGACCATTGTAGTACGTGTGTAGCCCAGGCCATAAGGGGCATGATGATTTGACGTCATCCCCACCTTCCTCCGGTTTGTCACCGGCAGTCATCTTAGAGTGCCCACCTCTGCGTGCTGGCAACTAAGATCAAGGGTTGCGCTCGTTGCGGGACTTAACCCAACATCTCACGACACGAGCTGACGACAACCATGCACCACCTGTCTCCCCTGTCCCCGAAGGAAAAGGTCTATCTCTAAACCGGTCAGAGGGATGTCAAGGCCTGGTAAGGTTCTTCGCGTTGCTTCGAATTAAACCACATACTCCACTGCTTGTGCGGGTCCCCGTCAATTCCTTTGAGTTTCAGTCTTGCGACCGTACTCCCCAGGCGGAATGCTTACTGTGTTAACTTCGGCACCAAGGGTATCGAAACCCCTGACACCTAGCATTCATCGTTTACGGCGTGGACTACCAGGGTATCTAATCCTGTTTGCTCCCCACGCTTTCGCGCCTCAGCGTCAGTTATAGGCCAGAAAGTCGCCTTCGCCACTGGTGTTCCTCCACATCTCTACGCATTTCACCGCTACACGTGGAATTCCACTTTCCTCTCCTACACTCAAGTCTCCCAGTTTCCAGTGCGAACCGGGGTTGAGCCCCGGGCTTAAACACCAGACTTAAAAGACCGCCTGCGCGCGCTTTACGCCCAATAATTCCGGACAACGCTTGCCCCCTACGTATTACCGCGGCTGCTGGCACGTAGTTAGCCGGGGCTTTCTTCTCAAGTACCGTCACTCCAGGGGCAGTTACTCCCCTGGCCGTTCTTCCTTGGCAACAGAGCTTTACGATCCGAAAACCTTCATCACTCACGCGGCGTTGCTCCGTCAGACTTTCGTCCATTGCGGAAGATTCCCTACTGCTGCCTCCCGTAGGAGTCTGGGCCGTGTCTCAGTCCCAGTGTGGCCGTTCACCCTCTCAGGTCGGCTACGCATCGTCGCCTTGGTAAGCCGTTACCCTACCAACCAGCTAATGCGCCGCAGGCCCATCTGTAAGTGACAGGTTGCCCCGTCTTTCATGACTTCTTCATGCGAAGAAACCAGCTATCCGGTATTAGCTCACGTTTCCGCAAGTTATCCCGGTCTTACAGGCAGGTTGCCTACGTGTTACTCACCCGTCCGCCGCTAACCTAAGCGTCTCCCGAAGGAAACACAAGGTCCGCTCGACTTGCATGTATTAGGCACGCCGCCAGCGTTCGTCCTGAGCCAGGATCAAACTCTCCAATAAAGTTGTTTCTTTATCGAATGAGCTGATTGCTCAACTATGCTTTGCTGACGAGAATTTCTTCTCTTAGTCACTTTGCGTGACCCGCTTTATCACTCGTTGTTCAGTTTTCAAAGGACAATCATGTGAGTTAATCTCACATTTCGTGTCAGCCACTCTCGCGGCGACCTCTTTAATATATCATAACGCTTGCTTCTGTGTCAACAGTTTTTTAAAAATGCTGTACGTTTAAGCTTTTGTTATGATCTCCGCTCTCTTGGGCGGACTTATAATATATCATGGTTATAAATTAGTGTCAATCCCCTCAATCAGGTTTGTAAAACTTCCTCGATGTGAATTCTGCGCTCGATGGACAAATTAATGATAGTGCCGCGGACGTTCACCCACGGACGTGTGGGATGGATCTGATCCGTAAAAACAATTTCCCCAAGCCGTCCGTCATTAAGACGCACCTTGGTTCCTGTATGAAATTGTGTAATCTTACGAATGAATGTCTGCACTAAAGCTGGATGCAACTTTCCAAATGACTCATTATGAAGAGATTCCAATGCCATGTATTTGGAAGATGCCGCTTTATGATAACGTTGGCTGGTCATAGCGTGATACATATCCGCGATGGCAACTATTTTGGCGTATATATGAATCTGCTTGCCTTTCAAACCAAGAGGATAACCGTGCCCGTCTTCCCTCTCGTGATGCTGGAGGGCAGCCAATTTTGCACCTTCATTCAATGAGCCGACATACCTTAACATTTCATATCCGGCAACGGTGTGTTTACGGACTTTTTTAATTTCCTCAGGTTCGAGCGGACCGGGTTTTTGCAATATACTCTGATCTACTTTGCAGTTGCCGATATCGTGAAAAACTCCCGCAAGTGCCACCTGCATCAGCTCTTTAGAAGAGATCCCATACCATTTGGCCAATTGATAAGAAGTTAAACCGGTCAATATGCTGTTATGGAACAGGTAGTCCTCTATAGTCCAGTCTGGTGGTATAAACGTTAAGATATTATAATGCCCAATTTGATCAATCAGTGTCTGTACATATGGACGGAAATCATGTACTGGTATGGGTTTCCCGCCCAGAGAAGAAGCAAACAGCTTTTTAAGACTTTTAACAGCCTTTTTATACTCTTGCTCAAAGGAGGTTAGTTCATTCTTTTTAAAAAAACGCGGACTTGTTTCCCTTTCTTCCCCTTTCTTCATCTCCTCCTGATATCCCTTTCGGTTTTGAACTGGAATATTTGAAACTAAAAATGCCTGCAGCACTTCAATATCTCTTTCAGTCAGGATCTTCCCTTTATACATCAGGACATTGCCCTGCCCAGT
>Ga0224751_1025_pt2 | contig 17935 bp, 17 predicted proteins | sample LIM_F_Vancomycin_FD_182073 | JGI IMG/M metagenome (GOLD analysis project Ga0224751, IMG submission 182073) | Enriched cells from gastrointestinal tract of the lab mouse from Pacific Northwest National Laboratory (PNNL), Richland, Washington... | ecosystem: Host-associated > Mammals > Digestive...
GTTCCGCCATTTCGGCGTTCCCTGCACCGTGGATGGACTTACCGTCGGAACCTGCGGGCCGGCTCTCCCCGTCGCCCATGATTTGACAGTCCCGGCAGATATTTCCTCCGCAGCCTTCTGGATGGTGGCCGCCGCCAGCCGTCCGGGTTCCCGCCTGACGTTGCGCCAGGTGGGGCTGAACAAGACGCGGAACGCCGTCATCAGCGCTCTGCAGCGGATGGGCGCGCGAATGGACATCGTGCCCACTTCTCCGGGAGATGCCGGCGAACCATACGGCGATATTACCGTGTACGGTTCGGATTCCCTGCACGGCATCAGCCTCCTCCCGGAAGAAATACCCAACCTCATTGACGAGATACCCATTCTGGCCGTAGCGGGAGCCCTGGGCCGGGGAGACTTCATCGTTCCGCCATTTCGGCGTTCCCTGCACCGTGGATGGACTTACCGTCGGAACCTGCGGGCCGGCTCTCCCCGTCGCCCATGATTTGACAGTCCCGGCAGATATTTCCTCCGCAGCCTTCTGGATGGTGGCCGCCGCCAGCCGTCCGGGTTCCCGCCTGACGTTGCGCCAGGTGGGGCTGAACAAGACGCGGAACGCCGTCATCAGCGCTCTGCAGCGGATGGGCGCGCGAATGGACATCGTGCCCACTTCTCCGGGAGATGCCGGCGAACCATACGGCGATATTACCGTGTACGGTTCGGATTCCCTGCACGGCATCAGCCTCCTCCCGGAAGAAATACCCAACCTCATTGACGAGATACCCATTCTGGCCGTAGCGGGAGCCCTGGGCCGGGGAGACTTCATCGTCCGAAACGCCCGCGAATTACGCGTCAAGGAAACGGACCGCATCGCCACCACGGCGGCCAACCTCCGGCTCATGGGCGTGGATGTGGAAGAATTTGACGATGGCATGGTTGTTCACGGCGGCACTCCCCTGAAGGGAACGGAATTATCCAGTTATGGGGACCACCGCATCGCCATGAGCTTCCTGGTGGCCGGACTCAGCGCACAGGGAGAAACCGTAGTGACGGATGCGGAATGCATCAATACGTCCTATCCCGGTTTTGAACGGGATCTGGCTCAGTTCCTGTAAAAAACGCAAGATTCCAGCCGGATTTCACCCCGTCCATGGAATAATGCCGGAAGCAGAAAAGAATCTTGCGGCATTCCGGCCATATTATGCTTCCCGTTCCTCCCCCACTTTTCTGGCGCGGCACAAATCCCGCCAGCCGGGAAAATTCCATTTGTTGGGAAAATCCCGGCACTGGCGGGGTTTAACGGGATTGATCCGGCAGCCGTCTTTCGTCAGCATCATGCAGGCGCCGTCTTCCGCGTCCCGGATGGACAATCCGCGCCGGTTGGCTCTCAACCGGCAGCATGTGTCAATAAAAACCTGTTCGTCCATGTCCAGGAAACGGGAAATCTCGCGGATTTCATCCGTCTCAATGCACACATCCCCGGCCCAGCGGCAGCACGCGCCGCATCTGGTGCATTCATACCGCACCGCTTTTCCGCCGTCTTCCATACGCATTTAAGTGAAAATTCCCCTGATGACGCCTATGTTCATATGGGCGTTCCTCCATCGCGGGCTATTGACGGCATGTTCAAAATCCTGCGGCAATTTCCCGATGGAGCCGGACATCTGCTCCAGCCCCGTCAGAATCTGCCTGATTCTGGAACGTGCGATGAGCGTAGGCTGATTGGTCCACTGGAAAACCTCGCTGTCAATAATATAGCCTTCATCAATCTTGGTAATGTACTGGGGAAAGCGAAGATGCGGGTTCTGCTCCACATAAACGCAACGGCCTATCGAACGCTTGGAGCGGAGAGGGTGGAAGAAGCGCCGGATGCTTTTAATCCAATCCGGCGCTTCCGACAAACCTTCCGCATGCACCCACATGGTGGCCAGCTGTTCCACGGGATAAAAGTAGGAATATGTATAAGCGGCCTTATAGCGCGTGCAACCGCGCCATGCATGGCGCAGGCGCACCATATCCGCCTGTCCGGAAATCAGCAGGTCCAATGCCCGTTTCAACTGCTTTTCTAGGTTTTCCCCGCGCAGGTGTTCCCAGATCATGCAGTCATCCTCCGCCAGCAGCACGTAATCCGTATCAAGAACGTTGACCGCCGTATGGAGGGCTCCTATAAAACCGCCTTCCACCGGGGCGGCCACCGCGGAAAGCCCATGGGAAAGGGCCGTCTCCCGCACCTTGACGGCGCTTTCCGGAAAAACGGCGCATGCTTCGTCAAAATAGCCAAGCAGCCCGGACCTGCCATAGGAAGCCAGAGTCATGGCCAGCGTATAAGGGGCGTTATCGCACAGCAGAGCCAGGCCGACTTTTTTATTTTGAAGAAGAATTCCCATCGCGTAGAACGTTTTTGCAGTCTAAGACAACAGGAAGTGCGTTTCCAAGCAAAATAATTTTAAACAAATGTACTTTTTCCTTGCCGCTTTTCAGGCAAAGGGAAAATATAATCCGCCCTGTTTCGTCATCATGAAAGCATACGTTATCTTAAAAAACTCACTGCTGGCGGCCGCTATCGGCTGCGCTTTGTCCGGTTGCTACGATCCTTATTATGACAATTTCAGCGTGTCAGGCTCCTACAGCAGCGGAGGTTCCGGCGTGTCGTACATGTATGACAGCTCCGGCTACCCCATTTACGGATATTATGGAGGAAGACCCATTTATGCCTACGACACGTTCGGAAGCCCCATTTACTCCATCAACCTGATTCGTCCGAATTACTATATTCCCACGTGGGGGCCGGCTCCCTATTACCGCGGGCATTATGTCCGTCCCCATAACTGCCGCCCCATGGCAAAACCGCCGATGAAACCCCACTTCAGGCCTGACCATTTCCGTCCGGGAAACAACAGGCCGGCCCCTCAGCCCGGACGGCCCAATCAACGGCCGGACTTTGGAAAACCCGGCAATTTACAGCGGCCGCCAGTACATCATCCGGGAATCAACCAGCCCGGACGGCCTTCTCGCCCTTCCGCCAATAATCCTTCCCGTCCCGGCGGCACGAATCGCCCCGTCATCAACCGCCCGGAAGGCAATCGTCCCTCCAGACCGGATTTCGGACGTCCCAGCCGCCCTTCCACCCTGCCGTCTTCAAGGCCTTCCTCCCCCAATCCAGGCCACTCCGGCATCATCCGTCCCGGCAGGCCCTCTCCCGTTTCCCGGCCTTCTTCCCCGCCCCATTCCGCCAGCGCACCCAGCAGGCCGTCCTCCCCTCATTCATCTGCGCCATCCCGTCCATCCCCTTCACCGAAACCCTCCAATCCCGGGAATTCCCACGGAACGCACAGGAGATAAGTTTTCCTGAAACGCTATTCATCGCAGGGCTGTTTTGTTCCGGGGATGCAAAACAGCCCTGTGTCATGGCTTCGTCCAGGCAGCGGCCAACCTTCTCCGGGATTGTTCAAAACCCGCTTCCCGCTGCGGGAGAGAACCGCCTCGCCGGAGAAAAACGTTTTCCGGTGCTTGAATGCCGGAATCCGTTTTTCAATGCACCAGCCCCATGGACAGGAGAACCAGCGTCACGATACCAATGGCGATGCGGTACCATCCGAATACGGAAAAACTGTGCCTTTGCAGATAGGATACCATCCATTTTACAGCCAGCCATGCGGAAAGCCAGCTGACCGCCGTCCCCACGGCAAGTGCTTCCCACCCAAAGGATTCCAGCATCAGAGCTCCGTCCTTATACGCATCATGGACCGTGGCTGCGCCCAGGGTAATCAATCCCAGCAAAAAGCTGAACTCCACGGCCGCTTCCACGCTCAACCCCACAAACATGCCTCCCAGCATGGTCATCAGGCTCCGGCTGGTGCCGGGGATCATGGCCACGCACTGGAGTGCGCCCACCGTCAGCGCCTTGGCTGGCGTCAGGCTTTCAATGGAGGCGCCGGAGTCCCCTTCATTGGAACGGCCCTCCCTGGCGCGCCAGGCGCAATACGCCAGAATAACGCCTCCCCCTACGATCCATGAATAAGCCACCGTATATGTGTTGAACAGATATTCCTTAATCAGTGAAGCGCAGCACAGGCCCACCACGGCGGCGGGAAGGAAGGCCAGAATGAGGTTGACCAGCAGTTTCAGCCCGGCGGGATTATTGCCGCGCACGCCCTGCGCCATGGCCTTTACCCGCGGAAAATACAGGCTCAGCACCGCCAGGATGGCTCCCCCCTGGATGCAGACAGCCAGGGCATCCAGAGCTTCCTTGCTCTGGGACATGTTCAGCAGGGATTCCGTCAGGAGCAGGTGGCCCGTGGAGCTGACCGGCAGATATTCGGTCAGGCCTTCCACAATGCCCAGGATAATAATTTCCAGAAGGTTCATGATATTGGCGTGGGTTGGATGTATTTACTGGTTGTAGGGAGAATTATTGTTGTTGAAATCTTCTTCAAACCGGGCGATTTCCTCCCGGGTGCGCGCGGCCTCCTTGCGTTCATGCACCCAGGCCAAAATGATGCATATTTCATACAGCGCATACATGGGAACGGCCATCAGCATCATGGTAGCTACATCCGGCGTAGGGGTGATGACCGCGGCCAGGACGGCGATAGCCACAATGGCATAGCGTCTCGTGGACTTCATCATGTCATAGGTCAGCACCCCCAGCTTGACGAAGGGCATCACTACCACAGGCAATTCAAAAGCCAGTCCGAACATTAAAATCATCTGCGTGGCGAAGGACAGGTAGTAGCCGATGCGCCATTCATTGGAGATGCCGAATTCCAGGGAATAGGTGTAAAAAAACGTCAATACCCGCGGGAGGACGATGAAGTAACAGAACAGCGTCCCGGCCAGGAAGAGACCGAAGCCGACAGCCATGCACTTGTACAGCAGCTTGCGTTCATGTTCCAGCAGCCCCGGAATGATGAATTGCAGCAGGAAGTACAACAGAAGTGGGAAGGAAATGACCACTCCGGCATACAGGGAAAGCTTGATGGTCAGCATAAACGCCTCCCCGGGCTGGAACGCGCTCATCATCTTGAGGGCCCCCCGCCCCGTTCCGTCTGCCAGCACGGCTCCTTTGGAATACAGGGCTTCCGCCAGATCCCTCACGGCCGTGGAGGGGCTGCCTTCCCTGATAAAAACCTGCTTCCTGTCCTCCGGCAGCGGCTGCGCGCCGCGAAGCACCAGGGCAGCCTCCGTCAAATCTGCCTGGGACGGGGAAACCTGGCGGAGAAACAATGCCCGCTGGGAAGCTCCCAGGCTCGTCATGGCCGTTGCCATTTCCTTGGCCTTACCCCAGGCATCCAGACCAATCCCTGCCGGAAGATGGGATTCTTCAAACATATCCCACACCTGGTTGACGGGACGCCTCAGGATGTCCATCAGATTGGACGCAAACCCGGCGCACAAAATTGTGCTGACGGTCAGGCACAGAGCCATCCTCAGCAGCATGGTCCGCAGGTCGTCCAGATGCTCCAGAAAGGGCTTTTCCTCATCTTCCCTTTTAATCTGCCACTTCTCCCGCAGACGGAATATGTGTTTTAAAAAGAACACGGCGTTAAATGAAGCCTAAAAGCCCTCTCCACGCAAGCCGCAAGGCCGACAACGTCCTAAAAAAATCCACTGCTTCCGCATCCCCGTTTTTTGGCATGCACCCCCTGTATCTGCTTGACGCGGGCAGACAGGCCCTTACTCTCTTACCCATCATGAGTCTCGTCAGAACAAGATTTGCACCTTCCCCCACGGGCTACCTTCACATCGGGGGCGCCCGCACCGCCCTGTTCAACTGGCTGTTTGCCCGCAAGATGGGGGGAACCTTCATCCTCCGCATTGAAGATACGGATAACGCCCGCAATACGGAGGAGGCTACCCGCGCAATCTTCACCGGCATGGAATGGCTGGGGCTGGACTGGGATGAGGGGCCCATGAAAGGCGGCGATTGCGGCCCCTATTTCCAAAGCCAGCGCAACGATATTTACGACGCCTATTTCAAGAAGCTCCAGGACGCCGGCCGCGTGTACGAGGATGAAGGAGCCTGGCGTTTCCGCTTTGACCGCTCCAAACCCGTCACCTTCCATGACCTGATTTGCGGAGACATCACCATCGACTACCGGGATGCCTCCAACACCCCGGACATGGCTATCCGCCGCGCGGACGGTTCCTACATTTTCCACTTTGTCAACGTGGTGGACGATATTGAGATGAAGATGACCCACGTCATTCGCGGGGAAGACCACATCATGAACACGCCCAAGCACATCCAGCTGTTTGAGGCCTTCGGCGTCACTCCCCCTGTTTTCGCCCACATGCCGCTGATTTTGAACCAGGACGGCTCCAAAATGTCCAAGCGCGACGTGGGCGCCGCCCTGGGAACCTACCCGGAAGAAGGCTTTCTGCCGGAAGGCGTCATGAACTTTCTGGCCCTGCTGGGCTGGTCCCCCAAGGACGATACGGAAATTTTTTCCCCTCAGGAGCTGATCGAACGCTTCTCTCTGGAAGCCGTGAACCACTCCGCCGCCAAATTCGATATCACCAAATGCCGCTGGGTCAACCAGCAGCACATCATCGCCCTGCCTGCGGAAGAATTCGCCCTCCGGGCACGCCCCTTCTGTTTGAAAGCCGGCCTGCCGGATTCCCCGATTCTGGACGCCGCCATCGCCACCGTGCAAACAAAGGTGCAGACCCTGGCGGAAGTCCCGGATAAAATCCGTTTCTTTTTTGAACTGGGCATGGATCCGGAAGCCGTCTCCAAGGTTCAGCCGGAAGCCCTGGAACTGCTTTTCAAACTGGCGGACAGGCTGGAACAGGAACCGGAATGGGATGGACATGAACTCATCGGCGTGCTGAAAGCCTTTGCCAAGGAAAACGGCGTAAAAATGGGAGCCGTGATGTTCCCTGCCCGGGTGGCCCTCACCGGGTTAAGCGGCGGCCCGGACCTTTCCTCCGTCTTTTCCCTGCTGGGCCGGGAGGAAACCGTAAGGAGAATCCGTTCCTTTTCCCTGGACTGATTCCCGCCGGAGTATTCATCTTTTCAAACGCACCGGAAATTTTCCGGTGCGTTTCCTGTTTACGGAAGGGCATCTTCCGGGGATTCGGGAAATGATGCCGGAAGATGCCCTGTCCTTTCCATACGGTTCGCGTTGAAAAAAGTTTTTTCTGTGAAGCTCACCCTCCGTCAGCAGGAGAATATATAACCTTGACCGTAATGCCTGTAGCCCCTAGAACAGGGACCATTCATGAGCATCCCTGATTACCGGATCTTTTTCCGCCGCTGCGCCGCCTTTTTCCTGGCGGGGGTTCTGGCCGCAGGTTCTGCATCTGCACAGCAGGCGGCTCCGCCTGCCGCCGCTCCGGAACAGGCGGAGGAAGCCAAGGCGGAACAGCCTCAGGAGCAGCCGGACCAATCGGAAATGGATACCGTAATCATGGCTCTGTGCCATGAAATCACCATTCTGAAAAAGAATGAGGAAAAAAGGATGGCCATCCGGAAAACGCTGGTGAGGGAAGCGGATGCTACCTATAATTATTTTGACACCAGGGTATATGAAATGTCCGCCGTGCTTTACGCGCTGGACGACCAGAAAATATTTACGCTGGCCTTTTACTGTAAGGCCGCTTCCAGCCTGGTGAAGACGTATTACGCCCAAAAACCGGATTTCCAGGGGCAGGAGGAACGGCTGGACAAGGAAATAGAACGCATTAAAAAGCTGGCGTCATCCCTGGAGGAAGTAAATACGGACACCCTGTCGCAAGCCTCCCTGGTTCAGCGGGACGAAGCCCTGTATGACTGCCAGGAGCTGGAAGAATCCCTCCAAAGTGAAAAGGAGCAAATCAGCTACCTCAAGGAACTTTTCAGCAGCCTGAACGGCAAAATAGACGCGCTCAACAATGAAAGCGCCAAACTGTTCACCGCCCTGTTTAACAGGGTCTTCTACACGCCGTCCCACGCGGCCCGGTACATCTTTCTCAAACCGCACAAGACGTATGAAACGTGCATGGGAGCATGGGAAACATCCGCGGACAGCAAGCTCCAGCTTCCGTCAGACCCGGAAACGCTCAAGCATTACGGACTTATCCTGCTGGGAATTATCCTGTGCTCCTACTGCCTCTCCCGCCTCATCATCTTCCTGGGCTTCCGAAATACATTGAAAAAGACGGGGCATTACAACAAACGCCATGCTTTCGCCAACGTCACCACTATCCTTATCGTGGCGCTGACCCTCGTCATTGCCTCACTGCGCACGCCGAACTACCTGCTGGAAAGCGCGGCCTCCCTGGGCGCGGAATTCCTTCTTCTGGTCAGCGCCATCCTGTTCTCCCTGGTCACGCGCCTTCCGTATGGCACCATTAACTCCGGCATCCGCATCTACATGCCCTATCTGCTTCTGGGCGGATTCTTCATGCTTCTGCGCATGTTCATGGCCCCCAACATCATCGTGGACATTTCCATGCCCATCCTGTTCACGCTGGTTTCCCTCTTCTCCCTGCTGACCTGGGTGCGGCAGAGGCACAAGCTGCCCCGGCTGGACCGTTTTTTCTCCACCGTATCTCTGGTATTCACCATCCTGGGCAGCGTCCTGTGCTGGACTGGATTCAGCTTCATGGCCTTCCTGGTGCTGATGACCTGGATCATGCTGATGACCAGCATCCTGCTGCTGGTGGGGCTGTGGGATCTGCTCCACCATTATGAAAACCGCCGGAAGGAACGGAACAAGAGGGCTATCCTGTGGTTCCGCCCCTTCATCTCCAAGCTGCTGCTTCCCTGCCTGACCATTTTCCTCATCCTGTTCAGCATCATCTGGCCCGCCGCCACCTTCGACATGGGGGACCTCATCATCAATAAAATTTTCGCAACCACGGAAATCAAGGATCTGCTCACTTTCAGCTGGAGCAGCGTCATCACGGTCATCCTGATTGCCATTGTTCTCAACTACTTGATATTCTTAGGGAAAAATACGCTGCATGAAATCTATGGAGAAGATTATGAAGTAGGCATCATCCCCACCTTCGTGACACTCTCCACCCTTTTTCTCTGGGGGCTCTTCGTTTTTACGGCGCTTATCATCATGAACGCCAACTACAACGGGCTGCTGATGGTCATGGGGGGCTTGAGCATGGGCATCGGCTTCGCCCTGAAAGACACCATTGAAAACATCATCAGCGGCCTCTCCCTAATGCTGGGTCGCCTGCGCCAGGGCGACATGATTGAATGCGACGGCTACCGGGGCCGCGTCTCCTCCCTGGGCTACCGCTCCACCATGATTGAGACGCTGGACGGCTCTATCATCGCCTTCCAGAACTCCCAGCTCTTCAACAAGAACTTCCGCAACATGACCCGCAACCACAAATTCGAATGTGTGAAGGTGGAAGTGGGCATTTCCTACGGGACGGACGTGGAAAGGGCGCGCAAAATCATTCTGGAAACGCTGGCAACCCTGCCCTTCCTTTCCAAAGTCAAGAAAACCAGCGTGGTGCTGGACAGTTTCGGAGACAGTGCCGTCAATCTGGGCGTATGGGTCTGGGTTCCCGTCATGACAAAGTCCTCCAGCCTTTCCTCCGTGCGGGAACACATCTATCATGCGTTCAACGAACACGGCATTTCCATCCCATTCCCTCAACAGGACCTGTACGTGAAAGAATTCCCCGGCGGAGCCCCCGTCCAGGGAACCTGAACATCCATTACCATACTACAACAACCATGTCCGACGACCATCTGACTCTATTAGGCTCTCAAAGCTCCTTCTTTACCAACCCCGACGACGCCAGGCTGGAATCCTTCCCCAACCGCGGCACGCGTCCCTACACCATCACGCTGGACACCCATGAATTTTCCTCCCTCTGCCCCGTTACCGGTCAACCGGATTCCTGTCACCTGACGATCACCTACGTTCCGGCGGAAAAGTGCGTGGAAACCAAATCTCTCAAATACTACCTGGCCTCCTACCGCAACTACCCGGCTTTTAATGAACAAATCGTCAACCGCATCACGGATGATCTGGTGGCCGCCATTTCCCCGCGGTGGCTGAAGGTGGAAGGCCGCTTCTCCCCCCGCGGCGGCATCCAGCTGACCGCAACAGCCGAACACAATCCGGAAAACCGCCCCCTGTAATCCAGACCATGGACAAAATGGAAACAGCCGTACTGCTCAGCGGGGGATTGGACTCCAGCGTAGCCCTGCACTGGGCCCACCGGAACCACCGCGTCCGGGTGGCCCTCAGCTTTGACTATGCCTCCAACCACGCGGAACGAGAGCTGAAATGCGCTGCCTGGCAGGCCGCCAGTCTGGGCATAGAACACCGCGTGATTGACATTTCCTCTATCTCCTCCCATTTGAAATCAGCCCTCCTCTCCGGCGCGGACGATATTCCGGACGGTTCCTATGATGAAGAACTGATGAAGCAGACCGTCGTCCCCTTCCGCAACGGCATCTTCCTGTCAATCGCCGCCGGGGTTGCGGAAAGCTGCGGGGCGCAGCAGCTCGTCATTGCGGCCCATTCCGGGGATCATAGCATCTATCCGGACTGCCGGGAGGAATTCATGGCCGCCATGACAGAAGCCATTCGCCTGGGAACCTATGCCGGCCTGGGCATCCTGCGCCCTTTCATCCACATGTCCAAGGGCGGCATCGCCGCCATGGGCCAGGATTTGGGCGTGGACTTTTCCCGCACCTATTCCTGCTACAAGGGCGGAGCCGTCCACTGCGGCGTCTGTTCCACCTGTATGGAACGCCGGGAAGCCTTCAGGGAAGCCGGGATTCCGGATCCAACGGCTTATGCGCCTGCGGAATAGCATCCAAATGCCAGGAATGAAACGCTAAGGAAAAATCCCCGGCCTATGGCCGAAAGGAGATGCCTATGCCCCAATGACATCGGGGAAACGCACGGAAAGAGCCTTCCTCACTCTTGCCGCAACCTCTTCCTTCCCGGCGTCCGCGTCTATGCGGAGCATCCAGGGAGCATGGACGGATGCAAACACGCTGCGGCAGGCCGCCAGGCCCGCTTCCGTTTCAAAAGCGTCGCGTTCCCCGCGGTTCCCAATGCGTTCCAGCGCCACGGAAACGGGAATGTCCAGCCAGACCACGGCATCCGGCACCGGGGCAAATTCTTCATTGGCGGCGCGGATAACCTCCGGATCTATGCCGCGCGCGCCCTGGTAAGCCATCATGGAAAGATAGTAGCGATCCAGCAGAACCCATGTCCCCCGCGCCAATGCGGGAGCAATCAGCGTTTCCACATGTTCCCTCCTGTCTTTCAGGAACAGGGCTACTTCCTCCTCTACGGAAAGGCGTCCGGTCACGGCGGAGTCCCGGAGCATCCGGCCCCACCGTCCGCGTGTGGGCTCAAAACTCTGCACCACTTCCAGCCCCTTCCCCTCCAAATACTTCCTCAAGTGGCCGATGTGGGTGGACTTGCCCGTGCCGTCAATGCCTTCAAAGACGATCAGCCTCCCCTTTCTCTCTCCGGTAAAACTCATGGCTCGAAAGTGTAGCGGCGTCCCGGCTCAGGAACGACGATGGTGGAATCAGGCATTTTGGCGGATAGCGTGTGGTGCATCCACTCCACGGCGTCCGGGTCCCCGTGCACCAGAACCACCTGCCTGGGGTTCAGCTTCACGGCATAATTAACCAGGGAGTCCCGGGTGGCATGCCCGGAAAAATCAAAACAGTCCACGGTGCACTTGCGGCGCACCGGCTGCCCGTTGGGCCTCATTTTCACCAGTTCCCCTTCAGGAGTTGCCTTCAGCAGTCCCGCCGGAGAATCGGGATCCGCATATCCTACGAACAAAATAGCATTCTTCTCCTGGGGAAGAACCTGCTCCGCCATGACGTTGGAAAGCGTATTTTCCGTCATCATGCCGCTGGACACCACATAAATATTCCCCGGGGAACACACCAGCGGAGCTTTTCCCTTGCGCGGAAGGGGCACGGTCTGAATCTCCGCCTTCAGCTTGAATTCATGGTCATGCCTGCGCGTCAACCCGGCAAAACGGTCGTACAACAGGGAAACTTTCGCGCTCAGCCCGCCGAAGTACACGGGAGTATTGGCGGGAATCACCCCCTGCTGCTTGAAACGGTGAATGTTGAACAGCATCTCCTGGCTCTTGCCGATGGCGAATACCGGAATCAGTACGGCGCCGCCGCGTTCCAGCGTCTCCGCAATCGCTTTCCCGAACCTCACCATCTCTTCCGGCCGGGAATAGTGGGCGCTGCGCTGGAAACCGCCGCGCGTGCACTCCATAACCAGCGTATCTACGCCGGATTCCGGAAAATCAGCCCCGGGAATCATGCTCTGGTCTTCAAACTGCACGTCCCCCGTATAAAATACGGTATGGCCGCTCTCACCCTCCAGCATCACGCCGGCAGACCCCAGGATGTGCCCGGCATCGTAAAACGTGGCCAGCACGTTCTGGCGGAAGCCCACGCGAAACACTTCATTGCAGGACTTGGCATGCCAGGCGTCGCTCAATCTGTCCAGATCATTATGGGTGAAAAAAGGATACTCCACAATGCCCAGGTCCAGCCTCTTGGCGCTCATCACATTCACGGAATTATGCAGCATCACTTCAGACAGGGCTGCCGCGGCGGGCGTCATGAACACCTCCGCCGCTGGCTGTTTCTCCTGAAGCACAGGCAGCGTTCCCAGATGGTCCAGGTGGGAATGGCTTAAAAAAACGGCTTCCACGGAATTGGGTTCCAGGGAATCAAAATCCGGCATGGCCGCCTTCCCCTCCTTCTTGGGGTGCATCCCGCTGTCAAGCACAATCCTGGTGCCGTCCATCTCAAGCAAATAGCAATTGGCCCCAATTTCCTCGGCCCCGCTGATATTGGTAAAACTGATCATTATATGCCGCAGGAGAGTACCCCGTGCCTCCCGCCGTGTCAATGCCGCAAGCCCAAGCGGACCTCTGCCGGGAAGGGAACGCAGGCCAATGGGGAAGAAACCCTCCTCTACCCTGCGGAACGTTTTTGCGGCTGGGGGAAAACAGGCTCGGAAAACGGCAGGGACAGAACAAATATTACGGTTCCTTCCGCGCTTTCCGGCACTTGCCCTCTTCCCTTGCCGATGATAATGCCAGGAAAAGGAAATACATGCACGGCGCAACCGCCGTAAACGTTATACTCTCTCAAACGCAAGGAAGTTCATTCCCGGAAGAAGCCGGGAATTGCTCTGGACGTGGCCGGGAGTGCATGAGACAATAAGGAAAGAGCTTTCCTGATGAAAAGACGCCTACAGAAAACGGCTTCAAAAAAATCCCTTCCCGTGCCGCTGCCGGGACAAGGCAGGACGAAGGGGGGCCGTTATCCGACCTCCGGGTCTGCTTCCGGTCCATATAAAAAAGAGTTTCCTTTCCATTGACGGTAAATTCACCCCTGCAGCTCCATGAAAAACAAGATTCCCATTCCGCCCAACGGCTCCAGGCAGCAGCTTCTGTTCAGGGCCATCAATTACTTCCGCAGCCGGGAAGGAGAACCGCGCCTGTTCACCAGACGCAAGCTTGTCCTCCTGGCTCTGACGGCTCTTTATGCCTTTTCCCCCATTGACCTGATTCCGGATTTCATTCCGGGAGTAGGACAGATAGATGACCTGACCGTCATCGCCTTCACCTTCCTGGCCCTGTTCATGCCCCCCATCAGGGAACATGGCTCCCATGAAGACCCGGAACCCTGAATTTCCGCCACGCACAACATCTCATGAGCGGATCCTCCCCCACTTTTTTCCATTCCCCCGCCGTTGTCGCGCTGGCCAGGGGTGCCGTTCTGATAGGTGTGCTGGCCGTATTGTTCTGGGGTGTGCGCACCTGCATCACCGCCCCGGCGGAAAAGCCGATGGCTGTAGCGGAAAAACTGATTGAAGCCGGCAGGGAAGCGGGCCTCACCCTGATCAATAAGGGTTTTTCCTCCAACCACGGCGGCGTGGCCCTGATTGTGCAGAAGGATGAAAAAGTGGCCAACCTGGTAACAGTGGAACGGACTTTTGAATATGAATACCGTTACTCTACCACCTGGTGGTGGAGCAGGAAAACGCTGATTCTGAAAGCGGCCTACCGCGCCCACGGGGGCATCAATCTGGAAGGGCCCGAACCTCTTCGGATTATCATTCCCGCAGGAAACAAAGGCCCCATTACGGCAGAGGGCCTTCATGGCAAGCTGATTTCCTGTGAGATGGTGGAGGGGTCACTGCGAATCGTGAAGGATGATGCCGGCATCTGGAACAGGCTGACTTCCGAAGATGCCGCCATTGCCGTCAACCAGCTGAACGAAAACGCCCGGAAGCATATCATGGAGAGCGGCTTGAAACACCAGGCTGAAGAAAATTTCCTCAAACGCCTCCGGGAAGAAGCCAGTCGGCCGGAAGAACCTTCCGGGAAGGACCGCTGGTTCTGAGGCACAGGAGGAAAACATTTTCAAGGCCGGTTGCTTCAGGAGCCGGCAAAGCTCCAGAAGCACAGTTCCTCATTCCGTTCTTTTATCTTGCCAAACCGGGCTGCGTCCTATAAAGGAACGCACGTCATGGCCAATTTAACATTCACCCCTCCCGCGGACGGTGCAGCCGTCACCATGCAGAACGGCAGGCTTTGCGTTCCGGACAGGCCCGTCATTCCTTTCATCATCGGTGATGGAACTGGTCCTGAGATATGGGCGGCGGCCTCCCGTGTCATTGACGCAGCCGTAGCCAAGGCTTATCAGGGCAGGCGTTCCATCGCATGGTATGAAGTTTTTGCCGGGCAGAAATCTTTTGACAATCTGGGCACCTGGCTTCCGAATGAAACGGTGGAAGCTTTCCGCACGTACCTCATCGGCATCAAAGGCCCCCTCACCACTCCGGTGAGCGGAGGCATCCGCAGCCTGAACGTCACGCTGCGGCAGGATCTGGATCTGTTTGTCTGCCTGCGTCCCGTGCGCTATTTCAACGGCATTGAAACTCCCGTCAAAGCTCCGGAAAAAGTGGACATGGTCGTTTTCCGCGAAAACACGGAAGACATCTACGCCGGAATCGAATTCAAGGAAGGCACGGAGGATGCCAAGCTGTTTTTTGATACCATGAGCCGCATTTTCCCGGACCGCATGAAAAAGGTTCGTTTCCCGGAAAGCTCCGGCTTCGGCATCAAGCCCGTTTCCCGTGAAGGCACGGAGCGCCTGGTGCGCGCCGCCATTGACTATGCCGTGAAAAACGGAAGGAAAAGCGTCACGCTGGTGCATAAGGGCAACATCATGAAATTCACGGAAGGCGGCTTCCGTGACTGGGGATACGATGTCGCACGGCGGGAATACGGCGCCCTCCCCATAGGGGACGGCCCCTGGCTGAAACTTCCCAACGGTATCGTTATCAAGGATTGCATTGCAGACGCCTTCCTTCAGGAAATTCTGCTCCATCCGGAAAACTTCGACGTGGTAGCCACGCTGAATCTGAACGGGGATTACATCTCCGACGCCCTGGCGGCGCAGGTCGGCGGCATCGGAATCGCCCCCGGAGGCAACATCAACTACCTGACGGGGCATTCCATTTTTGAAGCTACGCACGGCACCGGGCCGAAACTGGCCGGACTGAACAAGGCCAACCCCAGCTCCGTCATCCTGTCTGCGGAGATGATGTTGCGCTACATGGGCTGGACGGAAGCCGCCGATCTGCTGATTCAGGCCATTGACCGGGTGATTTCCGAAAAAACGGTTACGTTCGACCTTGCGGAAATGATTCCCGGTTCCACGGAACTTACCTGCTCCGCTTACGGCGACAAACTGGTGGGAACCCTGAGCTGATCCCTGTTTTTCCCGCTTTTTCCATCCGGACTGCCCTCCCGCCACACGGTGCGGAGGGCAGTTTTTTGTCTCCATGCCGGAATTTATCCGATCAGGTACCTGCTGCCGGGGAGGAAGGAGAGCAGCTTGATGATTCCCCAGGCTGCCAGGCACGTCGCCGCAGTCAGCAGCGGAATGGAAAGAGAAGCCGGAAGGAACAACAGATGGAGCATGCCAAAGAGGCGGTAAACGGCTCCCACCAGCACAAAGTGGACCAGGTAGATGCCGAAACTCATGCTGGAGAAATCAGCCAGGAATCGCCGCGGCGCGGACCCGGCTCTGAACGCGGGAAGTGACTGGAAGAGAACGAATAAGGCCACGGACATGAGGGCCACATTAATGCTGGCGAAGCCGATGTAGTCGCCGCTTGAGGACCAGGCCTGAGCCGTGGACGTCCGGTAGAAATGGAGGGTAAACCAAAAGGCCGCGGCCAGACACGGAACGGCCCAGCAGGCCGTGCGGGCGAAGGAGGCATTCCCAGGGTATTTCCTCAGAAAGCAGCCGAGCACCATGTAGCCCAGGTACCCGGAGAAGGAATGCAGGGCCCCGTATTCATTCCAGGGGCATTTTCCCAGATAGCTGGGGAAAATGGTCTGGAGATAAGGGAACAAGAGGGTGAGCGCCCACAGTAGCAGGAAGTAGGCAAAGGCCGCCTTTCCCGCTTTCTCCACCCAGGGGGATATGACTGGCAGGAAGAGGTAAAGGCCCATCAGCACGTAGAGGTACCAGAGATGAATGCCTACGCTGAATTTCAGTGGAATCAGCAGCAGGTTCGTTCCCATGGTTTCCAGGTCCGGCGTGACCCGTGAGAGGGGGAAGACGGAGTGAAAGCTGTCCCCCGTGAGCGTTTCATAGCTCCACGGAAAAACAGTGTAAAACGCAGACCACAGCAGGAAGGGGAACAGGACGCGGGTGAAGCGTTTTTTCAGGAATTGTCCCGTCGTATCCCGAACGGGCAGCAGGAGGGCGCCGGAAATCATGAAAAACAGGGGGATGGAGACCCGCACCAGCACCGTATAAAAGGAGGACCAGGCAAAGGTTTCATTGTCCGGAGTGAAAGGAGGCGACACAAAAAACTGCCCCACGATGTGGCTGGCAATAACGAGAATACAGGCAAAAACACGGATGTTGTCCAGCCAGGGAATGCGGGAGGAAGGAAGATTCATGAAAAGGTTCCTTAACTACCTGCGGACGGCTCCGTTTCTTTCACCATAAAACCAGACGTTAACAAAACCGGGAAAAACACATTTTCCTGGCGGAGGCTCCGCAAAACATTAAACAGAAAAACAGGCTATTCGCCAATTCCATGAAGAAGAACATGAACAGAGTAACCGGCATCTGCCTTGGAGTCATAGACATGAAAAAGTCCCTGCAATTTTACCGGGACAAGCTTGGTTTTAAAACGGACGAGACCGGGGACAATCCCGACATGGTATTTTTCTGCACCCCCGGCACCAAACTGGAATTATACCCGCTGGATTTGCTGGCCGTGAGAGGGGGAAGACGGAGTGAAAGCTGTCCCCCGTGAGCGTTTCATAGCTCCACGGAAAAACAGTGTAAAACGCAGACCACAGCAGGAAGGGGAACAGGACGCGGGTGAAGCGTTTTTTCAGGAATTGTCCCGTCGTATCCCGAACGGGCAGCAGGAGGGCGCCGGAAATCATGAAAAACAGGGGGATGGAGACCCGCACCAGCACCGTATAAAAGGAGGACCAGGCAAAGGTTTCATTGTCCGGAGTGAAAGGAGGCGACACAAAAAACTGCCCCACGATGTGGCTGGCAATAACGAGAATACAGGCAAAAACACGGATGTTGTCCAGCCAGGGAATGCGGGAGGAAGGAAGATTCATGAAAAGGTTCCTTAACTACCTGCGGACGGCTCCGTTTCTTTCACCATAAAACCAGACGTTAACAAAACCGGGAAAAACACATTTTCCTGGCGGAGGCTCCGCAAAACATTAAACAGAAAAACAGGCTATTCGCCAATTCCATGAAGAAGAACATGAACAGAGTAACCGGCATCTGCCTTGGAGTCATAGACATGAAAAAGTCCCTGCAATTTTACCGGGACAAGCTTGGTTTTAAAACGGACGAGACCGGGGACAATCCCGACATGGTATTTTTCTGCACCCCCGGCACCAAACTGGAATTATACCCGCTGGATTTGCTGGC
>Ga0224751_1050_pt1 | contig 16770 bp, 9 predicted proteins | sample LIM_F_Vancomycin_FD_182073 | JGI IMG/M metagenome (GOLD analysis project Ga0224751, IMG submission 182073) | Enriched cells from gastrointestinal tract of the lab mouse from Pacific Northwest National Laboratory (PNNL), Richland, Washington... | ecosystem: Host-associated > Mammals > Digestive...
CATGCGCGGCGTGGTGCGCGGCGTGCGCGACTACGGCAACCGCATGGGCATTCCCACCGTCAACGGCGCCATCCAGTTTGACCCCACGTACATTTACAACCCCCTCGTCTTCTGCGGCACCGCCGGCGTGATTCCGCGCGGCGACATCCTGAAGGAAATGCGTCCCGGCCTCAAGGTCATCGTCATCGGCGGGCGCACGGGACGGGACGGCCTCAAGGGAGCCACGTTCTCTTCCGCCGCTCTGGATGAAGCCTCCCATGAGGAAGACTTCACCGCCGTGCAAATCGGTAACCCGATTGAAGAGAAGAAAACGCTGGACTTCATTCTGGAAGCGCGCGAACGCGGCCTCATCGTCTTTATTACGGACTGCGGCGCCGGCGGCTTCTCTTCCGCCGCCGGGGAAATGCTCTCCGTCACGGGCGGTGAAATTTTCCTGGACAACGCCCCTCTCAAGGAACCGGGCCTCATTTCCTGGGAAATCTTCCTGTCGGAATCCCAGGAACGCATGGTTATGGCCGTGGAGGAAAAAGACCTTCCGGAACTCCGGAAGCTGGCAGACACCTTCCAGACGGAACTGACCGTCCTGGGCCATTCCGACGATACGGGAATCCTGAAGGTCTGGCACAAGGGGGAACTCGTCTGCTGCCTGGACAACTCCAAGCTGCATGACGCCCCCATCAAGAAGCTGGAATCCGTATTCACTCCCGGCAAGGCGCTCACGGGCCAGCCCCTCCCGGACAAGGATCTGAACAAATCCCTGGAAACCGTTATGGGGGATTTCGCCATCGTTTCCCGGGAACCCATCATCCGCGAGTATGACCACGAGGTGCAGGGCAACACCATCCTGAAGCCCCTGGCGGGCGCCCAGGCGGACGCTCCGCAGGACGGCTCCGTGGTGGACATCGACGGCTCGGACAAATGCATGGCCATGGCTTGCGCCATTCTTCCGGAATGGGGCAAAACGGATCCCTACGCCATGGGTACCGGCACCGTGGATGAATGTGTGCGCCAGCTCATCCTGGTTGGCTCCAACCCGGACAAAATCGGCCTGCTGGACAACTTCTGCATGGGTAATCCGGAAGATCCGGCGGAACTCGGCCGCCTGGTGGAATGCGTGAAAGCCATCGCCAAGGCGGCGGACGCGTACAATGCCCCCTTCATTTCCGGCAAGGACTCCTTCTACAACTATTTTGAAACGGAAGACGGCCCTATCAACGTGCCCGTCACCTTCCTCTGCTCCGGCTTCGGTGTGGTGGAAAACCCGGACCACGTCATCGGTTCTTCCCTGAGGCGGAGCAACAGCCTGCTGTACCTCATCGGCCATACGGAAGATGAAATGGGCGGCTCCGTCTTCGCCCGCACCCACGGGGTGGAAGACGGCAAGGTTCCCCAGACGGACTGCGCCGCGAACATGGAGCTGTACAAAGCCTACTACGGCGCCCTGACTTCCGGTCTGGTGCTCTCCGCCCATGACGTTTCCGAAGGCGGCCTGGCCGTCACGGCGGCGGAAATGGCCTTTTCCGGCAAGGGAGGCGTTCGGCTGGATCTCACGAAAGTACCGACCGTCAACGGCTGGAAATCCCCCGCAGTGCCTCTGTTCAGTGAAAGCACGGGCCGCATCCTTGTGGAGGTGGATCCGGAATTCGCCGCGGATTTTGAAACGGCTATGGACGGCTTCCCCTGCGCCTGCATCGGCGTTGTTACGGAGGAAAAGCGTCTCACGGCCACCTGCTGCGGCGGAGAAAAGGTGCTGGATTGCGACATAGCCAACCTCAAAAAACTCTGGAAGGACGGACTTACCCCCTATTATTGACCTCCTGAAACCGGCATCTTATCAAACCATCGATTTATTTCTACCAATATGCCTCACGCACTTTTACTGAAATACCCCGGCACCAACTGCGATGTGGAAACGGAACGCGCCCTGCGCGCGGCAGGGTTCTCCACCCAGATCCAGCCCATCGCCACGGCTACGCCGGAACACGTCGCAAAATCCCAGCTTGTCGTCCTGGGCGGCGGCTTCAGCTACGGAGACTACGTCACCAGCGGCCGCCTGGCCCAGTTGGAAACGGAACGCTTCCTGGGAGATGCCCTGCAGCGGCACCATGCCGGAGGAGGCATGCTCCTGGGCATCTGCAACGGGTTCCAGATTCTCACCAAGCTGGGCATTCTTCCCGACTCCAGCCTGATTGACAACAAAAAGGAACGCTTTGAATGCGTCTGGGCCAAACTGGTGAAAGTAGCCAGGAACTCTCCCTTCCTTCAAGGCCTGCCGGATGAATTCGAACTGCCCTCCGCCCATGCGGAAGGGCGCCTGGTCACCCGTCCCGGAGATGCGGAAAAATACCTGGCTTCCGGGAATGTGGCTCTCCAGTACGTAGACAACCGCGACGGCTGCGAATGCAGTATCGCCGGCCTCCAGGATTCCACCGGGCGCGCCATGGGTCTGATGCCCCATCCGGAACGCTTTCTGCTGCCCCGCCACCACTATGACAAGGACTGGGCCGGCAACGAAGACTGGGGCTGGGGGTACTTCCTCTTCAAATCCGCCTTTGACGCCCTGAAATAAAGGTCCATTTCCCATTAACCGCTCCCCCCGCATTCATTCCATGACAGATACGGCCCTCATTGGTTCTTCTTGTGCCCTCGGCGTTTTCTGGTCCTCAAAACGGTACTTTGACTACCTGATTGATGAAACCAACCTGTCCCTGCTGCGCGGCAAGGAATTCGGGCAGGCCGTCATTATCTGTCCCTCCCTCCGGGAAGGGGGCACGGCCATTCGGGGAAATACGGCTCCCTTTCTGGCTCAGGTTAAAACCCTGATTGATCTCCTGCATGAGGTGAAGGCGGAACGGGTGACCTACATCACCAGCATTGACACCCAGCCGGAAACGGGAAATGAACTTTCTCCCTTGCTCCGAGAAACGGAGGACGAATGGCTGGCGGCTCTGGTAGAGCTGAAAGACTTCATCAACCTCCGGTTCGGCCGCGTGCTGAACGTTTACCTTCCGGAAGTCACCGGAACGGGAGCAGGCATGAGTGTGGCGGATCTGCTGGCAGCAGTTCCGGAAGGGACGGAAGAGCTGGACGTAGCCCTGCTGGAACGCCACCAGCTTTATCCCATGCACCGCCTGGTCAGGGATGTGGAAAAAGCATGGGAGTGCGGCATCTTTTCCGTGAATCTGGTGCCGGAACCCGTCACTGCCTTTGAACTGGTGGAGCAGTGCTTCCCTTCCCTGGTCAACCGCCTCCCCGTCGCGAAGGAAACGGACCCGTACGGGAGCGCCAGAACATCCGTTTACTCCACGCAGTACCACGATCCGGACACCGGTTATATCATGGACAAGCAGGATGTCCTCGCGGGGCTCTCTCCGGACAAACAGTCCTAGCCCCCGGTCAGCCCCCGTCTGCGCCCTGTGCAGTCGGGGCTTTTTATCCCCCACCTTCAAAAAAGCTCCCCCGCAGGAGCCGTGCTTTCCTGTTGAGCGCATTCCGGAACGGTGCTATACAAAAGCCATGAAGATTAGCGACGACAGCCTTGAATTCTTAACGGAACTTCTGGAAACCCCCAGCCCTTCCGGCTTTGAAATAGATGCCCAGCGCATCTGGGCGGACGAACTGCGCAAATATACGGAAGACGTCCAGTGCGACACTTACGGCAATACCTGGGCCGTCTTCCACGCGGACGCGGAAGAAGCCCCCACATTGATGATTGAAGCCCACGCGGATGAAATCGGCTTCATGATCCGCCATATCACCAAGGACGGCTTCCTGTATGTGGAACGCGTAGGCGGCACGGATACGGCCATCGCACGGGGGCGCCGCGTGCGCTTCCTGGGTTCCCAGGGAGAAGTGATGGGGGTGACCGGAAACACGGCCATCCACTTGCGGGAACCCGGAGAGAAGGAACCCAAAATCTGGGAAATTTACGTTGATGTAGGCGCCTCCTCCGACAAGGAAGTAGCGGAACTCGGTTTGCGCGTGGGCCATGTGGGCGTTTACTGCGACGGCCCCATGCTGATGAATGAAAACAAGCTGGTATGCCGGGCTCTGGACAACCGGCTGAGCGGCTTCATCCTGTCGGAAATAGCCCGCAAGCTGTGCAAGCTGAAAAAGCCCGTCTCCTGGAACGTGGTGCTCGTCAATGCCGTGCAGGAAGAAGTGGGCTGCATTGGCGCGGGAATGATTACCCACCGCCTGCGCCCGGATGCGGCTATCTGCATAGACGTGACTCATGCCACGGACTCGCCCGGACTGGACAAGGGCAAATTTGGCGATATCAGGCTTGGCGGCGGCCCTGCGGTCATCCACGGCACGGCCAACCATCCCAATCTGGTGGCCCGTCTGGAAATCGTGGCGGACAAGAACAAAATACCCCTCCAGCATGAAGCCGCCGGACGCCGCACCGGAACGGATACGGACAGTATCTACATCTCCCGCGACGGCGTAGCCTCCGCGCTGGTGTCCGTCCCCCTGCGCTATATGCACTCCCCGGTGGAAACGGCCTCTCTGACAGATGTGGAAAATACAATCAAGCTGCTGCTGGAATTGGTCAAATCCCTGATGCCGGGAGACTCTTTCGGGCACAAGCTGTAATACGGCACGGACGGCAGCATTGCTGACAAAATGAGGACATGAACCGTCCTGCCCGGGGGAAGGCGCACAAAAGCGTCAATTTCCCCCGGCACGCCCCCATGCGGCAGCATTCAGGCCGCATCTCCCCTTTGAAGCAGGGGTGGAATTACTCCCTGTAGGCATCCTGCGTCCTCATACGGTCATTCTCCGCTTCCCGGCGGTGCTTCCTGTTTTCCGGCCCCTGGCTTCCTTTTCCGGAATATTTTCCCGGAAACCATTACAGGCCGGAAACCGGCCGGAACTCTTTCTCCCGGTCACATTTCACTGAAATCCAGCCGGGTCACATTAAAGTACGTTTTTCCCTTCCGGCAGGAATCCCACAGGAGAATCAGCATGAGGAAAAAGAGGACCAGTCTCCAAACCACTTCAAAGGGATAGCTGGTTACCACCCTCTCCACACCGATGCAGTTGCAGGAGAGGGAAAGCCCCCTGGCCCAGCCCTGGACGAACAACGCCACGAATGTGAACGTAAGCGCACTGCCCAACAGCGCGGCCCCGGCGCAGGTTCTGCGGAACAGAAGCCCCAGGCCAACCGCAATCTCGCACGACACTCCCAGGCAGGCCAGAGGATGTCCCCAGGCCTCCGGGAAAATGGCGAAACGGTCGATCGTCTCCTGAAGCTGGTCCAGATGAAGCAGCTTGCGCGCCGCGACAAAAAGGAAAAAGCCCCCCATCCCCAGCCGGAGCAGGAGCAAACAGAAACGGACGATTTTTTCCTTTAGCATCATTGGCGTATTCCGATTATTCGAAGTGGGTTTGCTGGGCGCTCACTTTTTCATTGCGCAACCTGTTCAGTTCATGGCGCACTTTTTCCAGCTCCATCTGAAGGGATTTCTCCCGTTCGGAGGCAGGAGCCTCGGAGGAAGACGGCGTACCGGCAACCTTCTTCGCGCTGCCTGCGGCGTCTTCCGTAAAGAGCATTTTCAACCCGGGAGCCTTCGTGTCAAACCTTATGACGCCGGAAACGGGCTTTTGAGAACCGGGATGCTTCACGGAGGCTCTCACCGTCACCGTGCCGGGTGTTGACCCCAGGCGCACCAGGGCCGGAGCGGAACCCCATTTAACGGACTGGGTCAGCGTGCCGTCCGGGGAATCCGTCAGCAGCTCGGCGGGGCCTTCCACGGAAAAGACAATCTCCTCATCATTCAGGCGCTTCACTGTTCCGCGGCCATCCGTAACCTCCGCCACCACGGCAAACACATCGGAACCGTTGGCGTACAAATCCACTCCATCTTCCCGGTCCAGAGTCAACCGGATTTTCTCCGCCCTCCGGGCCGGGCGGACTTCATGCCTGGTCACCACCTTGCCGCCTATCAGGCCTTCCGCCACCAGTTTCACCGCTCCCTCCTTGCCTGCTCGGGCAAGCTTCTTGTTTTCCATGAAATCCCAGGCTTTAGGGAACACGACGGGCACGCGCTTGAGGCCTCCGGGACAGGACGCCACCCTCTTTTCCACCGGGGGCCCTCCGTTGACACTCAGGCGAACGGAATCACAATTGGAAAACACCGTCACGTCTTCCGGAGAAAAGGGAGTGCATTCATTGGCGATGTGCACCACAGGGCCGGAACCCAACCCGTTGCGCGTCTTCTGGGGACGCTGGGACATAAATGCGTAATAGGAGGTTTTGGGCTGCCTGAAAGCATCCAGAATACCGCCGTAGAAGGGATCCGGATGGTAACCGCGCTGATGGTCGAAAGGATGCCACAGGCAGCCGCCGAAATGATAGGCCGGAGCGGCGTTCAGCGTATCGTACGTCGTATATGGGAACGAGGTCTTGAGGTAGTGAAGGGCCTGCACCATCATGGGAGCTTCACCCCAGTGACGGGCTACACGGGAGGTGGAGTTGTGGGCGGACCAGGTATCCACGTTATCACCGAATTCACGGGTGAAATACGGTTTGCTGTTCTTCCGTTCCTTGATGGACCAGTGTTTGTCCCCCGTAACCGGGTGGGCATACAGAACTTCATAATGCTGGCTGCCCTGAGCCACCGCGTCGCAAGCGGTGTAGCATCCCTTGTACGGATATTCCTCATGCACCAGGTCGCGGGCCTTTTTGGCGAAATCCGCCGGGTAATGAGTTTCATTCAAAATAGGTTCCCACATCATCACGGAGGGATGGTTCCTGTCCCGGCGCACCATCTGGCGGATATCGTCATACACCCGGTCAGCAAAAGGGCCGCTGCCCCAGAACTGCCAGCCCGGCGTGGCGACGATGACGAAAAGGCCCAGACGGTCGCAGGCGTCCATGAAAGCCGGATCCTGCGGATAATGGGCGCTCCGGATCACGCGCATGCCTGCCTTCCTCAATTTCACGGCATCCTGCCATTGCAGGTTGTTGGGCACTGCATTCCCAAGCCGGGCAAAATCCTGGTGCCTGTTGCCGCCAATCAGCTTTTCAGGAAACAGGGATCCATTGAGCACCAGCCCCTTTTCCGTAATTTCCACCGTCCGGACACCCACCCTTATGGAACGGTTGTCCAGCAAATGGGCCGGATCTTTGGAATGGTCCCCTCCAACAGCGTCCCATACTTCCACGCTCAACGTGTACAAATCGGGATTGTCCGGAGACCACGGTTTCACGTTGGAAAGCACAAGAGGAATATCCACTTCACCCGTGGAATGGGGCGGAATAGTCAGCGGAACCGTCTCCCCGGCAGGATCCACCCCCTTGGGGTCCGTCATCACCGCCTGCACGCGCACCTTCCGTTCCTTGTCTGTCTGGTTGGCCACCTGAACCTTCACCCCCACCTTGCCCTTGCGGGTGCGGGGATCAAGAGATTCCGTCCGGAAAAAAACTCCCCCCCCGGCCACGGTTCCGGCCTCGTTCGGGTCCGTGATATACACGGGTCCGGTGGAAATGAGGTACACATCCCGGTAAATACCGCCAAAATAGGAAAAATCCAGGCCCTCCTGGGGTTTGCCGGGGGGATAGGAAGCGTCGTTGGAATTGTCCGCCTTCACGGCGATGACATTCTTTTGTCCCGGTTTCAGCCACTTGTCCAGATTGACAATCACGGGAAGATATCCGCCGAAATGCTCCGCGGCCTTCTCCCCATTCACCCAGACCTCGCTCTTTCCCATGATGCCCTCAAAATACAGGGTGTTTCTCCTCCCCTCCAGCCGGGAGGGAGGAATAAATGTTTTCCGGTACCATACCGGCCCCTGGTAGTTGGAACAGCCGCTGGCCTCTTCCGGAAGAAGCTCAATGCCGTTGGGGAGGTTGACGGACTCCCAGGAGGAATCGTCAACATCCGGGCTGGCCGCTTCCTCCGGCGCCTTCTCTCCCTTGAACAGTTTCCAGCCCACATTCATGCCGTAAACGTCCCTTTTCGTTACGTTTTCCGGCAGGCGAAGAGCCCCTGCCACGGAATAGGCTCCCGTAGATGAAGCGGCCTCCTCCTGATCGGAAACTGCATCGGCATAAAGGGAAAAAGAGCCGGCCAGACATGCCGCCGTTATGAGAATGGTAGTGACTTTCATCATGGAATAGGGGAATGCAAAATTAATATACGGAGCTCCCCCGGCGCCATCTTTCATTCATATAATACATCCTTGCGTATAATGCAAATACATATGTCATCCGGCATCTTCCGCTTGACCTGGAAGGCATGTTTTTTCATAGTCGACTCGCCCTGTACGGGATTATCCCGCAGCCCCGGTCCGAGTGCCAGGTTTTCAGTCCCGTGAAAAGGAAAAAGCGAGGCGTTCCTCCACCGGCTGTCTCAGGGCTATGCCTTTATCCACTAGTTTTTTATGTCATCTTTCTTTCAGAAAATTGTCAAACTTTTCTCCTATGACATTGGCATTGACTTGGGCACCGCCAACACCCTGGTCAACGTCAAGGACCAGGGCATCGTTCTGCGCGAGCCTTCGGTCGTCGCCGTCAAGGGGGACAAGGTTCTGGCCGTGGGAGACGAAGCCAAGCGCATGCTGGGCCGCACCCCCGGCTCCGTCACGGCCATCCGGCCGTTGAAGGACGGCGTCATCGCCGACTTCTACATCACGGAGGAAATGCTCCGCTACTTCATCAAAAAAGCCACGGCCAGGTACTACCTGATCAAGCCGCGCGTGCTCATCGCCATCCCCTCCGGCATTACGGAAGTGGAACGCAGGGCCGTCAAGGAATCCGCGGAAGCGGCCGGAGCCCGCCGCGTGCATCTGATTGAAGAACCCATGGCCGCCGCCATCGGTGTGGGCCTTCCGGTTCAGGAAGCTGCGGGCAACATGATTGTGGACATCGGCGGCGGCACGACGGAAGTGGCGCTTATTTCCCTTTCCGGCATCGTTTACAGCCGTTCCGTCCGCTGCGCCGGGGATGAACTGGACGACGCCATCATCTCCTACATGAGGAGAACCTACAATCTCATGGTCGGGGAACGTACTGCCGAAGACATCAAAATCCGTATCGGCTCCGCCTATCCCCTGCCTCAGGAACTCTCTATCGAGGTCAAGGGCCGCGACCTAGTCGCGGGCCTGCCCAAGACAGTGACGATTCGATCGGAAGAAGTGCGTGAAGCGCTCACGGAACAGCTCAACACAATTGTTGACGCCGTGCGGACGACTTTGGAACGCTGCCCCCCTGAACTGGCCGCCGACCTTGTGGACCGGGGGATTGTTCTGGCCGGAGGAGGCGCTCTGCTGCGCGGGCTGGACCAGCTCCTGCATGACCAGACGGGACTCCCCATCCACATTGCGGAAGACCCTCTGAGCGCCGTTGCGGAAGGTACCGGGAAAGCCCTCCAGGAACTGGACTTCTTCACCAATGTTACTGATGCGGAAGACTAAAGACGGAATCTCCGGAGCAAGCGCTCCGGCCTTGCGTCTGCCGTACTGCCGCATCACATCAACGCAACTGCCTGCATGATTCCTTTCCGGCCATCCCTACAGCTTCAACTCCAGCCGCTCCTGACGGGAGACGGCCCACCGGAAACATTACGGGCAATAGCACACCCTAGCTTATTCTCACCCCGTGTTTACAAAAATGCTTAAAAAAATCAAACGGGCCTTCGGCTTCGGATCCTGCGATCCCATGGAAGGCTCCACTATCATCATCAATGCCGAAAAGCTCGAACGCCGCGTGGCCCTTCTGGAAAACGGCGTATTGGAAGAATACACCATTGAGCGCGAAGGCGAAGACAACATCGTAGGCGGCATTTTCAAAGGCCGCGTCAAGAACATTGAGCCGGGCCTCAAAGCCATGTTCGTGGACATCGGGCAGGAAAAAAACGCCTTTCTGCACTTCTGGGACGCGCTTCCCGCCGCACTGGACTCCAGCCTGGAAGAAATCGAACGCGAAGGCCGTCCGAAAAAACAGCAGCGCAAAATCACGTCCAAAGACATCCCGGACATCTATCCCATCGGCTCTGAAATCATGGTGCAGGTCACCAAAGGACCGATCGGCACCAAGGGTCCCCGTGTCACAACGAACGTATCCCTGGCGGGACGCTACCTGGTCCTGATGCCTTTTACGGACCAGTTCGGCATCTCCCGTAAAATTGAAGACCCTAAAGAGCGCCTGCGCCTGCGCCAGATCATGCAAAAACTGAATGTTCCGGACGGAATGGGCATCATCATGCGCACGGTGGCCCAGGGCCAGCGCTACCGCCACTTTGTCCGCGACCTCGCCATGCTGCTGGAACAATGGTACAGCGTGGAAGAAAAGAAGGAGGCCAATCCGGCCCCCGTCTGCGTGTACAAGGAGCCGGACCTGATTGAACGCACGGCACGGGATTTCCTTACGGACACCGTAGACAACATCATCTGCGACAACGCGGAAACCACGGAACACATGCGCGCCATTGCCGGAAAAATCTCGCGCCGCGCCAAGCGCCACATCCAGCACTTCCCCGTGCGCACGCCTATCTTTGAAGAACTGGGAATTGAAAAACAAATCAATGAAGCTTTCCAGCGCCAGGTGCTCCTGCCCTGCGGAGGCTACCTGGTGATTGACGAAACGGAGGCGCTGATCGCCATTGACGTCAACACCGGACGCAACAAGGGCACCAAGGATCTGGACAAGACCATTCTGGATACCAATCTGGAAGCCGCCTATGAAATCGCCCGCCAGCTTCGCCTGCGCAACATCGGCGGTCTGGTGGTGGTGGACTTTATCGACATGCGCCACAGGAAGGACCAGCAGGCCGTTTATAAGGCCATGAAGGACCGCCTGAAACGGGACAAGGCAAAAACCCAGGTACTGCAGATCACCCCCATCGGCCTGATGGAAATGACGCGCCAGCGGCTCAACGAGAGCCTCAGGGAATCCGTTCATGATCCGTGCCCGTACTGCGGAGGCAGGGGCCGCGTCAAATCCGTGATGACCATGAGCGTGGAAATTCAGCGGCAAATTTACGCCTGCATCCAGAAATACCGGGATACCATCGGAGACATGGTCATCGTCGTCAACTCGGAAGTGCTCTCCCGCTTCAAGAATGAAGACGCCAGCCTGCTCATGGAACTGGAACGCCAGCACAGCGGAAGGCTGATTTTCCGGGGCGACCACAACCAGCACCGCGAATCCTTCGCCATTTACGACGCCCGGTACGACAACAAACCCCTCTACCAGTCCGGGCAATAGCCTGAAAATCAAATCCGGCTTTCCGGGCCGGGCGATACCCTCGCCCGGCCTTTTTTACGCCGCCATGAACAACATCCCCACTTCCCCCAACGACCCCGTCAACACGGACATTCTGCTGGTGGCGGAAGACCGCATCAAAGGGTTCCACCGCCTGCCCTTCCACGCCATTTCCGAACAATGCGGACATCCTGTTCCGGTGGTTATCCAGCGGCTGAAAGCCATGATGGAGGCCGGAGTAGTGCGTCGCGTGCGCCAGACGCTGCTGGCGACTAAGCTGGCCCAGGGAGCCCTGGTGGCCTGGTCCCTGCCGGAGGAAAAACTGGATGCCGCTTTTGACTGGATGAAGGAGCTGGACCCTTTTACGGGCCATGTGGTGCTCCGCAATACGGATGCAGCCAACCCCGGCGCCAACTACAGGCTCTGGACCACGGTCAAGGTGCCCGTGGGGTGCGGTACGCCGGAGGAACACTGCGGCATCCTGAAACGCCATATCGGCGCAGACGGTTATGTTCTGCTGCCGGCACGCGGCGTCTTTGCGCTGGGGGTGGGGCACATGCGCCGCAGGGGACTCAGGCCCGGAGAAAAAACTCCGGAACCGGCCCCCATGCAGGAAACGAAAACCGTCTCTCTCTCAGAACTGGAATGGAAGGTGCTCCTCTCCGTCAAGGAACAGCTCAGACCTGAGGAAATGGTGGAAGATCCCTGGTCCCTCCGTGCCGCCCGGGCAGGATTGGAAACGGAAGAATACTGCCGTACGGCGGAAGAACTGGACCGGAAGCAGGTCATCGGCCGTTTCGCCACTTTTCTGGAACATGTGAGAGCCAAAACGGACGACGGCCCCGTTACCAAATACAACGGACTGTTCCATTGGACGGTTCCCTCCGGCATGGAAATCCGGGCTGGAGCGGAATGCGGGCGCCACATCTGCATGACCCATTGTTATTGGAGAACAGGCGGAGATGTTTTTGGAGGAGCGCAAATCATGGGTGTGGTACACGGATTGGAAAAAGATGCCGTTCTGGAGCACAAGGCGGCGATTGACCGCCATCTGGAGGCCTCCGGCATTCCCATCCTCCACACGGCTGTTTTCTGGGGTGAACGTTCGGAAATCAAGCCTTCCGAGATTTCTCCGGAACTGTATAGGAAATGGATGGAAGAAGTAAAAAAAGCCCCCGTTCTGCAGTAACTCCCTTCTCCACGCCTGCCTCCGGCGGTCTTCCCCTGGGGTAGAACAGCTTTTCCCTCCGAACTCCCGCGAATGCCGTCGCGAAGGCACAAGCATTTTTAATGCCGCAACTGAGATGCCGGCTGTTTCCCCTCCCTCCGTCCTGCAGCACCGCTTAGTTCCCTATTCCCGGCCTACAGCGGCTTAATACCGTTTTCCCGGACGTTCCAGGATCTTTGATATATTTTCCTGTCAATTCAGGAAACGGGACTGAAGAAATCCGTTTCAAGCCTTCAGGGAGACGCACGCCTCAACCTGATGAGCTATTCATGTTCTCCTTTGCTCCGGCGCTGTTTCCTTTCCGGGATACACCGGGAGAGGCTTCTGCCTGCAGAAACAAGAAAAACTCAACACAAGGGCCGTCTCCCCCCTTACGGGGGAGACGGCCCTTATTAAAGAAATATCGGCCGGCGAACAACCTGCCGCGAAGCTTTATTACTGCTTTTTCTGCGGCTGTGCGGGAGCCTGGTCAGGAGCCTTGGCGGGAGCAACAGCGGCCGGATGCTTGTAGGAAACCGCAAAACCGTCATACTTGGCCGGCAGCTTCCTGTCCGGGAACATCAGTTCATGCAAACGGTACAGGGCAGCCGCTTCCTTGACAGGAGCGGGACGGGACTTCAGCCGTGAATCCGGAATCACAGCTTCGGGATTATTCTTCCTGGATTCCACGGCAGATGAGACGACGGGATTCTCAAAGAATTTGACAACATCCGGCATGCGCAGGTAGGCATCCAGGGAGCGGGCCACGCAGGCAGACGCCAGTTCTTCATCGGAACCATGCAGCAAAACCAGGGCTTCCGCAAAATAATCCAGCGCCTTGTTCCAATCCTGGGCCACCATGGCGGCCGCACCCAGGGCATATTTCATCCGCGCCTGCTGGAGGCGGGTGGCATTCTTTTTGGTTGCCAGGAAAGAACCGGCACGGCTTTTCACGCCGTTCCAGTCCTTATCTGGAATCAAGGCCATGATTTTTGCCACCTCCAGGTCATTCTGGGCGGAAGGGGACAAATTGGCCCCTCTGACGGGAAACTTGGCCGCCAACCCTTTGACTCCAGCCCAATCCATCATGCGCATGGCGCACTCCAGTTCATAGACGGCCGCCCGGGCGGACAGGCTGTCCTTGATGGAAAGCGTTGAGGCATACTTATTCACCAGAGCGTGGAATTTGTTGCGGGCTTCCTGGTACTTCCGGTTTTCCATAGCCACCTTGGCATCCACAAAGTCGTCCGTTTCAAAAATATACAGCGTCTTGAAGGCGCTGGCCATCTGCTGAAGGACTTCCTGGGATTCCCTGCTTTCCACAAACTGGACCGTGGGTCCATTGGAGGAAAGAATGTAGATATCCGTCGGACGGCCATTCTTGATGGTCGGTGCGGCAACTCTGGCGCGCAGGCGCTGGGGATTCTGGGCATTCTGGGCCATGGACGGAACCAGGGAGGACAGTCCGGCCAATACCATTATTACTGAAAGTGCTTTCATATGATTGATTACTAAACCTCTTGTTATTATTTCTGGCCCTTGGCGGCGCGTACGGCTGCTTCATAGGCGGCAATGTCCGCCCGTTCCTGGCTGACGGCAGGATCGGAACCGAACTTGGCCGTCTTATCCTTCACCTCATTGACCAGGGCACTGTCCTCCGCCGTCATCTTCTTGCGGTTGGCGGGAGTATCCAGCAACTGCACGTACTGGCTGCCGGCCTTCCAGGCAACGTACCTGTCGGAAGGCTGCTTGCCCGCACCCTGGGACATCGTATTCCTCTTCCACAGCGTATCCATCTGCGCCAGCACGGCGGGGGCGGACCATTTCACGAGCCCCTTGTACGTACCCGTGATGTTCATGAAGTTAATCAACGCCTTGTCCAGCTCATTCTGCTTCAGGTAGGCTTCACCCTGCAGATAGAGGACTTCCGGCAGATTCTTCTTATAGGTCTTGTTTTCGCGGTACTTGTCGGCAGCGGCAATGACGGCCGGCCAGTCCTGGCGGGCGGAAGTGAACTTGACCAGATTGTACTGGGCGTCTTCCATGGCCTTGCGGTCCGGGTTGGAGCTGGATTCTTCCTTGCTCAGTTCATCCCTCATCATCTTGATGGCGGTGTCCACCTTGGCGTTATCCTTGCTGCGCCCCAGAGCTACGGCTTTCCCGAAGACCGCATTCTTGCGGTACTTGGACATGCCGTTGATGCGGGCCTTCTTACGCACCGGGTCAGGTTCCGACGGGTCCAGGATTTCATCAAAGTAGGAGATGCTTTCTTCAGGCTGGGAAGTGCCGGCCAGGTGCATGCCAAGCTTCACAAGCGTGTACGGGGGCAGATCGGAAGGCTTGAAGTCGCGCTTCAGCTCCACGAAGAGCTGCTTGACCAGACCTTCCAGGGCGGCTTTCTCGGCACGCTGTTCGTCCGTCTCCACAGGAGCCTTTTCATACCGTTCCTGAGTCTGGGCAATAACGGCCATGCGAAGCATGGCGCTCAGCGTCTTGTCTTTATCATTGTCCACGCCGGGGAACCGGTAGAAGTGGTTGCGCATGGCATTGGCATCCAGATTGCGGCCCAGGGCCTGATTGCCGGCCATGTACGTCTTGGTATAGGAATTGACGGCCTCTTCCAGAAGAACGGTCATCTTGGGATCGTCCTTCTTGCCTTCCCTCACAATAATTTCCTGCATCTTGACGGATGCCGGATCAAACATCTCCTTGTCATCCTTGAAGAAGTCCATGGCGGCGGCGGCCAGCTGGAGGCTGTAGCGGCTGCCGGGCTGGTCGCTGTCTTTCCAGTACTCGTCATACCATTTCTTGACCTCGTCCCGGCGCGCCGTCCTGGCCGTTTCCACGGCTTCCTTCGGTTCTACCGGAAGAGGCTTCTTGGTAGCGTTAATAAGCAGGTTGTACACGGCTTCCGCAGCGGGACGCTTGTCGCCCAGCTTCTTGGCGGACTCCAGAGCGGCCAGGAAATAGCCTTCCGCTTCCTGCTCATGCTCCTTGCTGCCGGCACACAGATTAGCCAGCAAATTGTTGGCATACGGGAACAGGCGGTGGTCCTTGAAATTGTCCACAATTTCCTTCGCATCTTTCGCGGCAAGCTCTTCGTCTCCGGGGTTCTTGCGGTTCAGGTAGTTGAAGGCCCGGTCATACAATACGGCGGCCATATTGGCCTCCCCCTTGTCCGGGAAACGGGCAATGTAATTGGTAAAGGACCGGATGGCTTCATCCGTATTGCCCAGGTTCGTGTAGGTTTCACCAAGAAGGTACATAGCCGTTTTCAGATAAGTGCTGTCACGGTATTCCTTCACGAAGCGTTCCAGCACCGGCACCGCTTCCTTATAACGGGAGGCGTCGGCAGCCCCCAGGTTGAACAGGGAGGCTCCTTTGCAGTACAGGGCCAGTTCATAGAACTTATGGGTGGGGTCATCCTTATGCAGCTCCATGACCTTGTCCGCCTGCTGAACGCAGAGATCGAATTTCTTTTCCTTCAGAAGCCCTTCCAAAGACAGCGTATTAAGCATGGGGGCATACTTGGAATTGGGGAATTCCTTCAGGTGCTGCGCCACAAGCTCGCCTCCCTTGTCCGCTTCTCCCAGCTGCCAGGTGGTCATCGCCAGATAATACAGGTTATCCTCCCTGCCCGGAGCATCCGGGTAGGATTCATTGATAAGCTGGTAGGCGGCGCGGGCAACCCTTTGGGAACCATGCACCAGGGCCTGGTTGCCCATAAAGCTGAACGTGAAGGCGTCCATGACCTTTCCTTCCTCCTTCATCTTGTTGAACTGGTCGATCAGGGCCGTCACCTTCGCTCTGTCCAGCGTATGGGAAAAATCCGTCACGCCAGGCACGGCCCCGTTGGCACGGCCCAGACGATCCAGGGAATAATTGGCATCCGCCATTACTCCGGACTGATCGGGAAGAAGACCCATCAGCACCATCGCCAGGGAAGCATAATCTTCAGACTCTTTCTGCTTTCCATCCTGAAGCAGGGAACGGGATTTCTCCAGCACTTCCGCAACGTAGCTCACCAGCCGCGGGGTGTACAAAGCCACACGCGTGGGACTGATATTCATCACGGAAGGGTAGTTTTCCACAAACTTCACCGTCTCACTACATTTGCCGGTCTTAATGGCGGCATCCACCATCGCCAGAAAGCCATTGGTAATAACGGCATCCGTAATGCGGCGGCCCTTGTAGCGTGACGTGACGCAAGAGGTAAGGTTTTCCATCCCTTTTTCAAAAGCAGGCGGAGACATCTTGAAATAGCATTGGGCCAGAAGCCCCTGCACTTCGCCAGCATTGACGTTTCTGGCGACAGGATCGCTGCGGTATTCTTTCAGGAATTTTTTCCAGCAGC
>Ga0224751_1010_pt7 | contig 15966 bp, 23 predicted proteins | sample LIM_F_Vancomycin_FD_182073 | JGI IMG/M metagenome (GOLD analysis project Ga0224751, IMG submission 182073) | Enriched cells from gastrointestinal tract of the lab mouse from Pacific Northwest National Laboratory (PNNL), Richland, Washington... | ecosystem: Host-associated > Mammals > Digestive...
CGGAGTAGGCGGTATTTCCTGGTCGTATTTGGAAGCCCGCATGATTTGAACCTGGAGCTGTTTTTTCGTCATTTCCCGGAAAGCGCGGATGGTCATGCCGGAGAGGCTCAGGTTTTTCAGGAAGGCGGAACGATCTCCGTTAAAGGTGGTCAGGATGGTGCGGTTGACTTCCTGGTCAATGAGAGAGTCCCTAATGACGCCGCCCATGCCTTCAAATTCATTGCGGAGCAGTTCTCGCTCCACCAGGTCTTCAATGATGTTTTTTTTCGCCAGGGCCAGTTGCTTGTAGAATTCGGGCCCCTGTTTGGGATACTGGGCCGCGAGCTGTGCTCCGATGGGCATGAGACGCACGCTGACCTCATTGGCCGTGATGGGACGGCCGTTGACTGTGGCGGCAATCCGGTTGACGATCCGCTGGGGCTGAACACGGGATGCCGGCGCTTCGTTCGGAGAGATGCGCTTGGATTCGTCTGGCCGCACCGTTTCCCTGCCTTCATCCCCATGAAGCTGGACGGCTCGTGGAAGGGAGGCCCGTGAATCCACGATGCTTTGCCCCTGTGCGGACAGGGGCATGGTACAGATGAGAAGCGCCTGGATGTGGGTCCTGATATTCATGGGGGGAGAGAAGAGTATTTTTAATGCCTCCGGCATGATAGGGGACAGTCCTGCAAAGACAATCTATTTCTGGGTATGTATGGATGCTGCCCGGCATGGGCGGGATGCCGGTTCCTGCACTTTTGCTGACTGTGGATGTGCTTGGTCATCGCCATTTTTCCCTGTACAGTATGCGGCGATGCATGATTGCCGTTTATTGAGAGGAGTGCTCCGTTCCTCCCGTCCGGCCAATATTCCCACGCTGTTTACCAACGCGGCGGCGGCGTGGGCTTCCGTCCGTGGGGCGGAGCTGCCGCCTCTCGCCCTGTATGGGGGCGTAGTGCTGATGGGGCTGTGCTTTTATTTGTATGGCATGTGGGAGAATGACCGTGTGGACGCCAGGTGGGATGCCGCCCGTTATCCGGACCGCCCCGTGCCGTGCGGCGCGGTGAGCGTTTCCGTACTGAGGCTGTTGTCTTTGGCGGCCGGGTTGTCCGGCCTGGTGCTGAACATGGCGCTGGGCGGGGAATTTGCCGTGGGGGCTTTGCTGCTGATTGTGATTTCCCTGTATAATGTGTTCCATAAACTGTGGAGCGGCTCCATTGTTTTGATGGGGTTGTGCCGCGGGGTGTGGGTGCTGGCCGCCGGCCTGGCATTTGCCCGTTCGGGTGGAGAGTCCGTTCCTCCTCCGGCCTTGCTGTGGTATGCTTTCGGCCTGTTTTTGTTTACCTGCGTGATTTCCGCCGTAGCACGGCGTGAGGCGGGCAGGCCCCGGGTTCAAAGGGCTGTGACGGTGCTGCTTTCCGGCATGTGCCTGTTTGATGCGGTATGGCTCCTGAGTTTCGGTTCCCTGCTGTGGCTTGGTTCCGTCTTATTATGGGCGGGAACGCGGCTGTTGCAGAAGCTCGGCTGCCGGGCCACATAGGTTTGAGTTGAATTTACATGGGAAGTGTGCATGATCTAACGCGAGAAAGAGGGTTATGAATGAATTGATCATCAAGATAGGTCCGTTGTTCTGGGTTTTGAGCGTTCTGGCCGTTTATGCGCTGGCGGTTGTCGCGGAGCGGATTTTGTATTTTCACAGGATTCAAATTAATACTGGAGATTTTTTAAGAGGTATTTCCAAGCTGGTAAATGCCGGAAAGACGGATGAAGCCCGGCATGAGGCTTCCATTTTACCGGGACCTGCGGCCCGCGTGGTTTCTTCCGTGCTGGCGCATGCCGGATTGAGGCGTGAAGAACTACGGACTGTGGCAGAGGATTCCGTTCAGATGGAAGTGTTTCAGATTGAAAAGAATATCCGCGGATTGCTGGTAGTGGCTACGGTGAGCCCACTAGTCGGCGTGCTGGGGACGATCCAGGGGCTGGTGGGATTTTATTCCCAGCCGGGGGTTCTGGAAGGGAAGGCTCCCTCTCTTGCCATGTCGGATGCCGTTTACCAGGCCCTGCTTAGTTCCGCCCTGGGGCTGAGCATTGCTATTCCCGCTTATTTGTTTTATTCCTACCTGGCCTCCCGCTCCCGCCAGATTGTACATTCCCTGGAACGGGCCGGCACGGAGGCCGTTTGCCTGGTGTGTGATGCCCGGCAGAGGCGCGAGGCCGGAGAGAGCATGAATGGCCGGGGCGTGTGAGTGCAACAGGGAAGGAGGAAAGGCATGCAGATCAAGACCCGTTCAACATTGCCCGCCGGGGCGTTTTTCATTCAGGTGGTCGTCCTGCTGGATTTGGTTGTTCTTGTCTGCGTGCTGACGATCATGACTTCCCGTGTGGGAATGGCGTACGGGTATGAGGTAAAGGCTCCTTCTTCCCATTTTCTGATGAATATTGTGGGGGATGTTGAGTTTATTTCAGTTACGGCTGGCGACCAGCCCGCTTTTTATATCGGAAACCGCCTGATTGAAGGCGGGTTGCCCGGCGTTTCCTCAGAATTGGACCGGATTTCCCGGGAGCATGGGGAGAATGGGAGCCGTATGGGGATTGCCCTGCGTTTGGATGATTCCGTTTCACGGGCCCTGGAACAGCAGCTGGTGGATATGGTGCTTGCCAAGGGGATGACGTGTTATATTGCCGCCGAGCCCGCGGATTGATTTTTTCCCTTGTTACCTCATGAAGCTGAATAAAAAGAGCCGGGATAAAATTTTCGACCTTCATTTGGGATTGACGTTTGACTGGAGGGAAACCGGCCTGTTGCGCTGGCGTATTTTTCTGTGGATGCTTTTTTTTGGCGTTTGCGCTTTTGCCGCCGGCCTTTTTGTCCATGTGGAGGTGCCGGAAATCCGCAGCAGGGGAGATCAGCCGGGTGCCGTGGTGCTGCTGCCTGCAGATAATCCGCGCCTGCATCAGTATGTGCTGCGCAATACTCCTCTGCCTGTGAGAGGCCCCGTTTGGGCTGATCCGGTGACGGCCGGCCCGACCGGGGAAATGGGTGTGACTTTGCCTTCTCCGCGTTCCGCAGATACGCCTCTGGCCCCTCTCCCCCCCGTGTCCGTGCCCACTGTGGCGGATCAGGTCTGGCGTATGTGGCAGCATCCGGATTTTCATATACGCGCCATGATGAATCCTTCCTTGGAGATTTCCGGAACATGCATTCCCTATTTGTCTTTTTGTTCCCCGGGGCTGGATGGACGGATTGTTACAGCCGGCTCCCTGTCCGGTTTTTCCAGAAGTGAAGATCACACGGGGCTGAGGAGTGATTTTTTTGTGGTGGTGGATGTATGGGGCGTTCCTTCTCAAGTTTTGTTACTGGAGTCTTCCGGAAGTAATGGAGCGGATGAGTCCGCAATGAGGTTCGCCCGGTCTTTGCGCTGGGTTCCGTCCCGGGAGCCGCGAAGCGGCACCATGTCCATCGAATGGAAGGAGGAAGAGCCGTGAATATGACCCTCCAAGATTTTTTGATGCGCCTGTTTTTACTGGGCGCCGGCGGTTTTTGCGCTGTGGTGTCTGTTTGCCTGGCTGTGGGATGGATACGATCTTTCCTGGATCGGAGGCGCAAGTTCCAGTGCCGGATATGCGGATTCCGGTTTTATATGGAGAAGGGGAATTCCCGTGCGGAGTGCCCGCATTGCGGTGCGGCCAATAAAAAGAGCTGAAAAAACTCCGGGCAGGAAATGGCACCTGGGACGTTTCCGGCGGCTCTAATAAATCCGCAGAGATTCTTCATCAATGGGGAGCGAGTCCATGCCCAGGTCTTCCGCACCGTGTGTTCCCATTTCTTCCCGAACATAGATGACGTCCACCCGGCTGCTCTTGCCTTCGCCGGAACGGTAGCGGATGCGCGGTTCCCTGATGACGACGGTATTGCCCCCCATGGCCGCAGCTTCCTTGGTGAAGTAGTCGATTAGTTCCTTGTCTTCCATAGAGACATGGACAATGCGCCCTTCCGGCCCGTTAAAATGCCCCACGTTGGTGTATTCCCCCATGGGGTATTCGTCAATGACCAGAACTTCGTTCTGGGGGATGGGCGCACGCGGAGGACCGGAAGTGACCGGCGTCCACGCATTGGGGCCGGAGGGAGAAGAGCAGGCTGTAATCAGGCTTGTAATGAGGCAGAAGGCCGGACTGAAAAAAGGAGCTTTCATGGTTGTCCTGCCGTCAATAATCGGCAGGCGGCACAAAAATGCAACGGTAAACTTCGTTGCCGTCATGAAAGATTTGGACCATGACACGCTCCGGAGTTCTTTTAACGCAATAGGAGTCGTGTTCTTCAGGGATGGGGGGCGCATAACGGCGCGTGCTGCGGCGCGCAAAGACATGCTGGCGGAATACTCCCACGACGGCATGATTGCTCATTTTGACAATGGTATAGTAGTCGCTGGTAGGCAGGGTGATGGAAGGAGGAACGTCTTTGGCACTCACGGGCAGAATTATAGATGGCGGCTGAAAACAATGTCGAATCTGAAATGTGGCATGGGATCACGTCCGAAACATCGGCGCATCAGTCCGTGCGTCCCATCATTTCCCGCGTTTCCTGAATAGTATACGCCTGGGCCTGCCGCGCACTCATGATAGTTGGCTGTCCAAAGCTTTGTCTCTTGGCTTCAATGTCCCGGTTGACAGTGCGGCCGAGGCGCTTGTCCGCATCTTTCCAGGAGCGTCCATGAAAGTCGGATTGTTGCGTGGCGTATTGTTTGGAGGCATCCTGCCAGGAGTGGGTATTTACTCCCCTGGCGCGGGCGATGAAGTCCGGTGTTTCCAGTTTATCATCCGTGAAGGATTTGATGCCGTCCCATTTCTTCGTTTCAAACCGAGTGGAGGCGCCGTCAAATTTCTTTTTTTCAAAGGATGCGGTTTCAAAAGCCTTTTTTTCGATTTGAGACGTGTTGCCGCTGTACCGGAGCCCTTCAAAGGAACTCCGTTTTTGGGACACCATCCTGGTGTTTCCTTCCTTGTCCGTCTGCTGGCCGAAGCCGCCGGCGAATTTCGCTTCCAGGGCATCCATCAGCTCTGCGTCCGTTTTTTCCGAATCAGGGCGTTGCCGGGGCTGAAAGTTTGTAGCTACCGTGCGTTCTGTAGCACAGGAGCAAAGTGCTGCTACGGTGATCAGAAGAAGGTGCTGTATCCGGAACATGCTCACGTTCCCTTATATTCCCGAATGCCGCGCAAATTGCAAACAAAAAGGCGCCTCCATTGCTTGATGGAGACGCCCGGAGTAATCTGTCTGATCCCTGTGGGGATTACTTGGAGGCGGTTAGCTTGGCGACCTGATCCTTCAATTCCTTGCCAACCTTGAATTTGACAACGGAGCGGGCCGGAATCGGCACATCCTGGTCGGGATTTTTGGGGTTGCGGCCTACTTTGGGCTTCACTTCCTTCACCTGGAAGGTTCCGAAATTGCGAATCACCACACGGTCGCCTTCAGCAAGGGTGCTGGAGATAATGTCCACGGCACGCTGTACGATGTCGAACACTTCAATCTGAGTGAAGTTGGTTTCGGCGCTGATTTTGTTAACGAGGTCTCGTTTTGTTAATGTTTTAGCCATATGGAGTGCAGAATGATATGAATGTATGAGTTTTATAGTTCAGCGTGCATGATTTGTCTCCTAAAAAATCACATAATCCGTGGCATGCTTGATTTTTACGTCCTCAACCGCGTGATGCGGGAATTTTGCTTGACCGGAATGGTTGGGATGCTTCCATTGCTTGCCCCGGAGTGTTCCGGCTCCGGGAAGGATATATGCGAACCACGTTTACAACCATGCTGACTGACGCCCAGGCCGGAAGGCTTGAGTCCATTCTTGAGGAAAAGGGGTTTGAAAGAAGAGAGGTTCCCTATGCGCGTTTTTCATTTGCCGGGCCTTCCCTGCTGGCGACGGTTTACGAGAAGAAGAACAAGCTTCTTCTGCAGGGAAAGGGAACGGATGATTTTATAGAGTTTACGCTGGAACCGCAGGTGACCGGAGTTTTGGCCCAGCCGGAAGAGATGGAAGAAGGATGCGGTTTTGTTCCCCACTTCGGGATTGACGAGAGCGGAAAGGGAGATTACTTCGGCCCGCTGGTGGTGGCCGGCGTTTATGTGGACGGGGGCATCGGCGCCGCATTGCGCAAGCTGGGCGTTTGTGACAGCAAGCTGGTAGGGTCTTCATCCAGAATCCGTTGCCTGGCGGAGGGGATCCGCAGGGTGCCGGGCATCCGGTTTCATCTGGTAAGCATTGGCCCGGAACGGTATAACCAGCTTTATCCGGAGTTCGGGAATTTGAACCGTTTTCTCGCCTGGGGGCATGCTACGGTGATTGAGGGGCTGGCGGCCAAGGTGCCGGATTGTCCCATGGCATTGAGCGACCAGTTCGCCAATCCGTTTGTTCTGAAGAGGGCGCTTGCCGCCAAAAAGGTGTGTGTCCGGTTGGAACAGCGTGTCCGGGCGGAGAGTGATGTTGCTGTGGCTGCGGCATCTATTCTGGCGCGCGAACGTTTTGTGAACTGGATGGATGCGGCGGGAGAGGGCGCCGGCATGAAGTTGCCGCTGGGAGCTTCCGGCCAAGTGGTGAAAGCTGCGCGCCAGCTGGTGGCCCTGCATGGGGAAGAAATGCTGTCCAAGGTGGCCAAGATGCATTTTAAGACCACACGGAATGTGTTGAAGTAGGGAATCAGGCCGGAGTGGCGCAAGGGAGCGCTTCTTTTTTCCATTTCCCGTCTCCTACGGAAAGGACGGTGATTCTGACTTTGTCCAGCCCATGGTGCTTCATGTCCAGCCGTTCTGCGGCTTCTTCACTAAGATCTATGATTCTGTTTTTGATGAAGGGGCCCCGGTCGTTTACGCGGACTTTTACGGTTTTGCCTGTTCGAAGGGATTGAACGAGCACTTCGCACGGGAGGGGAAGGGTGGGATGCGCTGCGTGCAGGTGCCAGGGGCGCACGTTTTCTCCGATCGCCGTTTTTCCGCTGACGAGCCCCCAAAGGGCGCATTCATTGTAATGGGAGGCAATTCCCGTTTGTTCATACGCCAGCGCCTGTTCCACGTTCATGGGATGGTAGCGGTGCCCCCGGATGGTATAGGGGCGGGTCATGTAGCCCGGATAATCCCGGCTTTTGGGAGAGGACGAGCAGGATGCCAGCCATAGCAGCCCGGCCAGCACGGACATTCCCCTGAGGATACCTGTCTGCATGATTTTATTATATGGACGGGGTGATGATGAAATGCAAGACGCGGGCGCGTTTTTCCGCCCGTGAGAAGCAGCCTTCCGGAAGTGGCGTGATGTTTCCCGGGGCCAAGCGGGCCGGCTTTTCATTGCCGTTTCTATTTTGATTTTGGTTGACTTGGCTGGTTCGCTTGCGTAGCGTTGATGCGATTCTGGGAACTTACTACAATAATAGATAACATAATGAGCAGGCAGGCATTTTATCCGCATCTCTCAGTGGATTGTGTGTTGATCGGGTTCGATGAAGAAGGTTTGAAAGTCCTTCTGGTTGAGAAGACGCAATTTGAACCCGGCCATACCGGCGCCATTTCCAAATTGCCCGGCGATTTGATTTATGAGAAGGAAGAACTGGATGCCGCTGCCCGCCGCGTTTTGTTTGATATGACCGGCATGTCTTCCCCCCATTTGGAACAGTTCCATACCTTCGGTGCGCCATCGCGCATCAAGAATCCGGAGGACAGGGCATGGGTGGAGGCTGTTTCCGGCCAGAAGATAGGACGCCTGGTGACAGTGGCCTACATGGCCATGCTCAGGATTTCCACCAAGCTGCGCAAACTGATGGAAAGCCACAAGACCCGCTGGGTTCCTGTAGATGATTTGCCGGAACTGGCGTTTGATCACCGGGATATTATTGACCTGGCGCTGGAGAGAGTGCGTTCTTCCGTGAAGAAGGAGCCTGCGCTGATTTATGACATGCTGCCTGCCAAGTTTACGGCTCTTCAGCTCCGGCGGCTGAATGAGGAGATTCACGGCAAGCCCATGGATGTGCGTAATTTCCACAAAAAGATCGCTTCCCGCCCCTACATTGTGCCGCTGGATGAGAAGGAGGAGGGGGTTCCCCACCGCGCCGCGCGCTATTACCGTTTTGACCGTAAAATTTATAATCGCCTTTATTGCCGGAGCTGACGGTTCCGGGCCGTTCTGGCTTATTTTTTCCGTTTTTCCGGACCTCTTCCCGCCATGCTTGCGGGGAGAGGGTCTTCTCGTTTGACAGAGTCCGTTTTGTAACGCATCTTATCCGCACGTTGATTCCCATGATAAATCCGGCCTTTATTCCAGACGATTTTTTCAAGGTGCTGGCGCCTTCTGATATTTTTGGCGCGGATGGTCCGTTTGAGGTTGATTTGGGGTGTGGGGACGGAGGATTCCTGCTTCAGATGGCGGCCCATTATCCGGAGCGCCGTTTTCTGGGAATAGAACGGCTTTTGGGCCGCGTACGGGGGGTTTGTTCCCGGGCGGCCGTCCGCGGGTTGGATAACGTGAAGGTGTTTCGCGTGGAAAGCCGTTACTTTCTGGAATGGATGATGCAGCCCGGCTGCATTTCCCGGCTGCATTATTTATGTCCGGATCCTTGGCCCAAGGAGAGGCATCATAAGAACCGGCTGGTGCAGGAGGATTTTCTTCCCGTGCTTCACCGTTCCCTGTCCGATGGCGGGGAGTTCCTGTTCAAGACGGATCATGAAGGATATTTTCTGTGGGTGCTGGACCATGTGGCGCGCAGCGGTCTGTTTAGCCGTGCCAGTTGGGATGAGGACGAATTTTTTTATCCCCGTACGGATTTCCAGCTTCAATGGGAGGCCATGGGAAAGCCGATTTACCGCACCCGCTTTATCAAATTGCAGAAAGTCTGATTCCGATGCCTTTTATACTTCATCAGAAAGATTCCTCCACGGCTGCGCGCCTGGGGTCGCTTGAGTTGCCGCATGGACGGGTTCCCACCCCCATTTTCATGCCGGTGGGAACGCAGGGTTCCGTGAAAACCATGCATCCGCAGGATTTGGAGATGCTGGGAGCTGAGATTATTCTGGGAAATACCTATCATTTGTCCCTGCGCCCCGGTTCCGCTTTAATTAGGCAAATGGGCGGATTACACAAATTTTCCTCCTGGAACCGCCCTATTTTGACGGATTCCGGCGGGTTCCAGGTCTGGTCCCTTGCCAAGCTCCGTAAAATTACGGAAGAAGGGGTGCGTTTCCAGAACCATTTGGATGGGGCGTACATGATGCTGAGCCCGGAGCGGTCCATGGAGATCCAGGCGGACTTGGGCAGTGATATCGCCATGCTGTTTGACGAGTGCCCCCCTTATCCCTGCGACAGGAAGTACGCGGAAGCCTCCCTGGGGTACACGCTTCGTTGGGCCCGCCGCTGCAAGGCGTGGGTGCAGGAACATCGCCCCCGTTCCGGGGAAGGGCGTCAGCACCATTTCGGTATTGTGCAGGGTTCCGTGTATGCGGATTTAAGAAAGAAGTGCGCGGAAGAACTGGCCGCCATGGATTTTGACGGGTACGCCATCGGCGGCGTTTCCGTGGGAGAGCCGGAGGATGAAATGCTCCGCGCCATTGATCATTCCGCTCCCTGGCTGCCGGAGGAGAAGCCCCGGTACGCCATGGGGCTGGGCACCCCCCCCCAATTGCTGGAAATGATTGCCCGCGGCGTGGATATGTTTGACTGCGTAATGCCTACCCGCCTGGCTCGCCACGGCGTGGCGCTGACTCCGGACGGCCCCATGCATATCAAGAATCAGCGCTGGGCGACGGATTCCCGCCCAATTGACCCGGAGGGACATCCGCATGTCACGCAATTTTCCCGCGCTTACGTGCGGCATTTGTTTAAAGCCGGTGAAATACTCGCTTTAAGATTGCTTTCTTTTCAGAATCTGGAATTCTATCTCCGGCTGATGGCCCAGGCGCGCGAGGCCATAGCCGCCGGCACGTTCGGTTCCTTCAAGGATTCGTTTATCGCGCGGTATAAAGCAAACGACATTTTATGAATATCTTTATGTTAGCACAGGCTCAGGATGCGGCGGGCGCCGCCGGGCAGGAACCCGCAAATATGTTTCAGCAGATTCTCGCCAGCCCCATGTTCATGTTTGTGATTATCATCGTCCTGTTCTGGGTGATGCTGATCCGTCCCCAGAGGAAGGCGCAGAAGGAGCAGCAGGCGCGCATCGCAGCCCTGCAGCGCGGGGACAAGGTGATTACAAACGCAGGGCTGCACGGTTTTGTGGAGAAGGTGAATGAGCGCACCGTTTCTCTCAAGATTGCGGAAGGCGTGGTGATTGAATTGGAAAAGAACGCGATCGTTCAAGTGGAGAAGTAAGTTTTTCCGCTTTCCGTACGTTTCCTGCATCCGCCCGTGTCGCCCGCCGGCAGGGGCGGATGTTTATTTTTGAAACCGTCTTTTTCCGGCGGGGTTAGTAAAAGTGGTTATGAGATTGCCCCACATGTTTATCTTGTCATGTTCCGCAGCGCTGGCGTTCGGTCTGTTCCCGTTTGCGGCAGGGCAATCCGTGGCTTCCGGCGACCGCGGGAAAATGGAAACTGCCCCCAGGCCCGGACTGGAATGCCTTCAGGTGACTTTGCTCATCCGCCAAATGGTTTTGGACCGCTATGACAGCACGGGCACGGGAATTTTGTCCGAACAGGACAAGGCCCGGTTGGTGGAGGATGCCCGCTCTGCGCGGAGGGAGGCCAGAAAAGCCTTCCTGAGGAAGTTTGATAAGGATGGGGACGGAAGGCTTTCCCCGGAAGAGTACAGGGCTTTCCGGGAACATGTAGAGAAGCGGCGCGGGGTGCGCAGGCCGGATGCCGGGCCGGACAAGAGAGACGGAATTCCGTTTTATCCTCCCGCCGAGAGGAAGGAAATTCCTCCGCCGCCCCCCCCCCTGCAGAGGGGGTGGAAATGCCCATGGTGGAAATTCGCACGGTGGGACGGAAGCGCTTCATGGTTGCTCCCGGATTGTTTCTGCTGACTCGTAACATGTTGCTGCAGAATTATGATGCCAACGGGAACGGCCGCATTGATCCAGAGGAACATGCCGTTGTCATGAAAGATGCCGCGGCTCTGTACCAGGCCAAAATGAAGGAAATGATGGAGCTTTACGATTTGGACCAGGATGGTGTGCTCAGCCCGGTGGAGAGAGAGCAGGCTCTGGCGGACAGCCATAAAGATAGCCCTTTGTATGCCATGGAAGAACCGGACGATATTGATTTGTTCATCCGGGCCAATATTAGTGAAGTGCTGCTGAAGGAGTCGCCGGTGGATGCCGGGGATGACAAGGATAAAGGTACGGAGTAATTTATTCTTCATGATGGGGATTCCTCTGGAACCGGAACAGGGCTTTCTTCAGTATCTGGAGGTGGAAAAGCAGGCTTCTCCTCATACGGTGGAGGTGTACGCCCGCGCCTTGCGCCAGTTCAGGGCCTGGGCGGCTGATTCATTCCCAGGGTGGGAGAATTGTACGCCGGACCAGATGAGGGACTGGCTTTTCCAGGAGCTGAAGGATGAAGCCGCCACGTCTTCCATCCGGCTGAGGTTTGCCGCCTTGCGCAGTTTTTACCGTTTCATGATGCGGAGGCACGGGCTGGAGACGAATCCGATGACGGGCGTTTCCCTTCCCAGAAGGAAGAAAACGCTTCCCGTTTTCCTGACACTCAACCAGATGTTGGAATTGTTGGAGCTTCCCTATAAGACGGCCGTTCCCGCCAATGCTCCCGCATGGCTTCCCTACCGTGATGCCGCCATATTGGAACTTTTTTATTCCTGCGGGATGCGCCTGAGTGAACTGGTGGGGCTGGATGTCGGCAGTATGGACCACCGTTTCCGGGGCGTGAAGGTAATGGGGAAAGGGCGCAAGGAGCGCATCCTGCCTGTGGGAACTCCTGCTCTGGCTGCTCTGGAAACTTATGTTTCCATGGCCTGTCTGCCGAAGAATTCCCCCTTGTTTGTCTCCCGTATAGGAACCCGGTTAAGCGCTCGCTCCGTGCAGATGATGCTGAACAAATATGTGAAGCTGTCTTCCATTCCTTTTACCATTTCTCCCCATAAGATCAGGCATACATTCGCCACGCACATTCTGGAGGCAGGGGCGGATCTCCGTTCCGTCCAGGAACTGCTGGGCCATGCTTCCTTATCCACTACCCAGATTTACACGCATGTGACGCGTGCCAGAATGGCGGAAGTTTACAGACAGGCGCATCCCAGGGCATAAGGGTTTTTTTGTTTCATGAAGGAAGAACTTATGTTCGCAGGTATTCTGCTTCTTTCCCAGGCATCTCCGGGGCCCGACCAGGCTTTTGTTACCCGGAGCACGCTGGCTTACGGCTTTGGCGCGGGAGTGATGGCTGCTTTGGGCATTGGTACCGGAATAGTTGCCCATGCTGCACTGGCTTGTACAGTAGGAGCATCCGTTTTTCACAGTTTCCTGGGGGTGGGGCTGTTTTGCGCCGCTTCCTGCTGGATGCTGTATTTGGCATAGAAAATATGGCCGAGGGGGAGGAATGCTTTCCTTGCCGGGTGCGGGGATATTTCCCCGGCTTCTTGTATTTACCGTGATGCTCTGGTGACTAACCTGATGAATCCCAAGGCCACGTTTTTCTTTGTGGCTCTTTCCGCTCCGCTGTTGGAAAAAATCATGATCCTTCCGATGCTCTTTTTATCTGTTTTTTAATCGTGGCGACGGGAACGGCGGGCTGGATTTTGTGGGCTCTTGTTTTTCGGTGGCAGCCCATTCGTTCCTTTTACGGACGGTATGCCGGAATACTGGATGGAATATTGTCCCTTGTGCTGGCGGGGTTCGGATTCAGCATGCTGTATTCTTTTGGCCGCATGGCGGTGGAAAATTTTTCCTGATGCAGAAATGGAGGAGAGGCTTTTTTCCTGTAAAAATAACTCTGGTATTGACAATGACTCCATTATATCGCATACATCTGCACCCGCTGTGGAAAGCCGAACGCGCACGCATGTGAGTGGCAAGGCGCGCAAGTTTTCCATTAACACCTTTTATTTATAATTGATATGGCAGTAGCAATCAGACTCAACCGTCAGGGTTCCAAGGACCGTCCTTACTACAAAATCGTCGTTGTCGACAGCCGCGCGCGTCGTGACGGCCGTTACATTGAGCAAGTGGGCTCCTATGACCCCATGAAGGAAGGCGTCAACTATACCATCAATCTGGAAAAGGTTGACAAATGGCTTGCCAACGGAGCACAGCCCTCTGAAACGGTGAATTCAATGATCCGTAAGGCCCGTAAGGCTTAAGCCTTTTCCGGTGCATTATTATTTTCCTGAAGGCGTTCCTTTAATGGGGATCGCCTTTTGTTGTTTCTTGTGCGTGGAGCGGGAAAAAGGGCTTCCCCGGAAGCGCTTGCGTTAGGATGAATCAGAAAGAGAAAATTTCCCGCTCACGGAAAAACGGGTCGGCATTATTGCCGTCGGGACCGGAATACTCTGGCGGATTCCAGAATGCCGAATGCGATTTCATGGATGTGGAGATTGGCCGTATCAATGGTCAAGTGCGCCGTTTCCCGGTAAAAATCATGCCGTTCATTCATGAGATGTTCCAGCACGGCCTTGGGATTGGGTTGTTGGAGCAGGGGGCGGTTGGTGCATCTGGAAATACGCTGGTACAGGATGTTTACGTCTGTATGGAGCCAGACGACGAAGCCCAGTTTTTTCAGTAGCAGCCGGTTTTCCGGTCTGATAATGATGCCTCCTCCTGTGGAAATAATGCGGCTTTGTGCGGCGGCCGTCTGAAGCTGTTGCAGGATTCCGGTTTCCAGGTCTCGAAAATGTGATTCCCCATGAATTTTGAAAATCTGCGGAATGTGCATTCCCGTCTGGCGTTCGATTAACTGGTCCGTATCCGTAAAACCAAGGTTCGTTTCCCGGTGCAGTTCCTTTCCGATGGTAGTTTTGCCGCATCCCATCAGCCCGATCAGGATGATGTTTGGCAAGGATGTTGATGCGGCCCTATTCATGGCTTGATTGTACTCAATCCGGTAGCGTGAGAAAACAACTTTTTAGCGGAATGGCCTTTTCCTGCGCCAGCTTTCACTCGGGGAAGTCCGTAAGGGTGGAGTGAAGTAAAGGCAGTTGGAAAAAGAGAGGGGAAGTATGAGGCCGCAGGACGTGCTCTTATTCATTTGTCTGTTTTCTCCTTTCAGGGGAAGGAGGTCTTGCTTGACGCAGGAGCTTCTTCAGGCAAGGATAAAGCCATGCAAACCGAATTGTTCGAGGTAGATCCCCTGTCAGACAACCGCAAACTGTATGCCCGTGCGGCGGAAGCTCTGGGTGCGGGCGCGCTGGTAGGGATTCCCACGGAGACTGTATACGGCCTGGGGGCGGATGCCTTGAACCCGGAAGCGGTAGCAAGGATTTTTGAAGCCAAGGGAAGGCCTTCTTTTGATCCGCTGATTATTCATGTGCATCATGGGAGTGAGGTGGAAAAATATACCGCCGTTCCGGAGGGGCTGAAAGATCTGGTGCATACGCTTGCCTCCAGATTCTGGCCGGGGCCGCTGACCTTGGTGTTGCCAAAGGCGGATATCATTCCGGATATTGTAACCAGCGGCCTTCCTACGGTGGCCGTTCGCGTAAGCGCTCATCCTGCCATGCGGGGGGTGGCGAAAGCGCTGGGGCGTCCTATAGCTGCGCCCAGCGCCAACCGCTTCGGCCATATCAGCCCTACTTCCGCCTCTGCCGTACAGAAGGAATTGGGGGGCAGTATTGAAATGATTCTGGATGCCGGAGCCTGTTCCGAGGGGCTGGAAAGCACGATTGTGCGTCCTGTGCTTGACGAGAAGGGCAAGCCCTCTCTGGAATTGCTGCGTGAGGGGCCGGTGACCCGGGAACAATTTCGCAACCTGGTCAAGATGGTGCGCCGCAAGCCTTCCTGCCGTCCTGTTTCGGAAGAATCTCCGGCGGATGCGCCGGGGCAGCTCACCAGCCATTACGCCCCGCGCAAACCTATGCTGCTGCTGGAACCGGGGGAAAATTTTGCCCCGGTGGAGGGGGTGAGGTACGGCTTGCTTTCCTATGAAGGAACGTCCGCTCTTGCCCGGGAAGGGGACTGGGCGGAAGTGGTAGCCATGAGTCCCGGCAGCGGGCGGCTGGCAGAAGCTGCCGTGCGCCTGTTTGCCCTGATGAGACAGATGGATGAAAATGAAGCTATTGACGTCATTGTGGCGGAATCCGTTCCGGAATCCGGCCTGGGCCGCGCTATTATGGATCGCCTGCGACGCGCTTCAGCCGTCAGGGAATAACTTGCCCACGGTTTGCAAAACATGTTAAAGTCATTGCAGATTCCTTTTTGATTTTATGGCCGCTACGTTATTTGAAAAAATCTGTTCAGGGGAAATCCCCGCGGACATCGTATATCAGGATGACCTGTGTGTTTGCTTCCGGGACATTAGTCCACAAGCACCGGAACATTTGCTGCTTGTTCCGCGCAAGCCCATTCCCCGCCTTTCCGAGGCCGGGGAGGAAGATGCCGCCCTTCTGGGACACATGATGCTGGCAGTCGGGCGGATTGGCGGCTGGCAGAAGCTGCCGTGCGCCTGTTTGCCCTGATGAGACAGATGGATGAAAATGAAGCTATTGACGTCATTGTGGCGGAATCCGTTCCGGAATCCGGCCTGGGCCGCGCTATTATGGATCGCCTGCGACGCGCTTCAGCCGTCAGGGAATAACTTGCCCACGGTTTGCAAAACATGTTAAAGTCATTGCAGATTCCTTTTTGATTTTATGGCCGCTACGTTATTTGAAAAAATCTGTTCAGGGGAAATCCCCGCGGACATCGTATATCAGGATGACCTGTGTGTTTGCTTCCGGGACATTAGTCCACAAGCACCGGAACATTTGCTGCTTGTTCCGCGCAAGCCCATTCCCCGCCTTTCCGAGGCCGGGGAGGAAGATGCCGCCCTTCTGGGACACATGATGCTGGCAGTCGGGCGGATTG
>Ga0224751_1042_pt1 | contig 15507 bp, 15 predicted proteins | sample LIM_F_Vancomycin_FD_182073 | JGI IMG/M metagenome (GOLD analysis project Ga0224751, IMG submission 182073) | Enriched cells from gastrointestinal tract of the lab mouse from Pacific Northwest National Laboratory (PNNL), Richland, Washington... | ecosystem: Host-associated > Mammals > Digestive...
TGGTGCAGGAAAAGACGGATTCCGGGCATTTGGACGCCGCCCTGAAACGCCACGCCAGGGACGTGAAGGAGATGAACACCTATATGGAAGGAAATGACAAGGAGTCTCCCATCCGGCCGGAACAGCTCACGACCGCCCTGAACAGGCATGCGGCATCCGACGCCGTATTTACGGTAGATACCGGCACCCCCTGTATCTGGAGCGCCAGGTTCCTGTGCGCCACGCCGGGAAGGAGGACGCTGGCTTCCTTCAATCATGGCTCCATGGCCAATGCCATGCCGATGGCTATTGGGGCGCAGATGGAATACCCCGAACGGCAGGTAATTGCCCTGTGCGGAGATGGCGGCCTGTCCATGCTGCTGGGGGATCTCATCACGATTGTCCAGTACAGGCTGCCGGTGAAAATCGTGGTGTATAACAATGATTGTCTGGATTTCATCCAATTGGAAATGCAGGCGGCCGGGCTGATTCCGTGGCAGATCAACCTGAACAACCCCTCTTTTGCCGCCGTGGCGGATGCCGTCGGCATCAAGGGGTTTTTATTGGACAAATCCAGCCAGGTGGACCAGATGGTGGACATGTTCCTGAATTATCCGGGCGCCGCTCTGCTGGACGCGCATGTGGACAGGGACGCCCTTGCCCTGCCTCCCTACATCAGTATGGGCCAGGCGGCGGACTTTTCCCTTGCCATGATGAAGCAGACGCTGGCCGGGGAAGTGAAGCAGGTATGGAACACCCTGGCCGGAAACAGGAAGCTGTTCAAACCGTGATGCCCTGCGGGCAAGGAGCCGGCACCGGCAAGGGAAGCGGCTCTTTGTTTATGGTTACTCCATGGAAAGGGCTTTTTTCAGCGCTTCCGTCACGATTTTCGGGTTGGCTTTGCCTTTGGCGGCCTTCATGACCTGGCCGGTAAGCCAGTTCAGGAGCTTTTCATTGCCCCCCTGTATTTCCGCCACCTTGTCCGGATTGGCGGAAATGACTTCCCGCACGATGCCGTCCAGAAAAGAGGAATCCGCCTTTTCAAAGCCCAGCAGCTTGGCGGCCTGCGCTGCGGCGAGGGCCGGCTCATCCCACATTTTGGCGAATACGTCCTTGGCCTGGTTGTTGGAAACGGTGCCGTCGTCAATAATGGCGATCAGCTCCCGGATGGCGCCGGGTTTCACCGGGCATTCAGACGGGCGCAGGCCTTTTTCATTCAGCACGGCGGAAATGTTGTTAATCACCCAGTTGGCGATTTTTTTGCCGCTGGCGGTTCCCCGCGCCGCCTCTTCAAAAAAGCGTGCCAGTTCCAGGTCTCCCACCAGCACGTTGGCGTCGTACTCGCTCAGGCCGTATTCTTCCATGAAGCGTTTCTGCCGTTCCTGAGGCAGTTCGGGAATCTGCCCGCGCACTTTCTCCACCAGCGGGGCCGTGCGTACGGGAACCAGATCCGGACAGGGGAAATAACGGTAATCGTGCGCGTCTTCCTTGGTTCGCATGACGACGCTTTCTCCGCGTTCGTCGTCCCAGCGGCGGGTGGACTGGATTTGAGGAATGCCCATGTCCAGTTCTTCCGCCTGGCGCTGGATTTCATAATGAAGGGCTCTGCGGACGGCGGACATGGAGTTGATGTTCTTCATTTCCACCTTGGCGCCCAATTCCTTCTGCCCGTGGGGACGCAGGGAAATATTCACATCGCACCGCATCTGGCCCTTTTCCATGTCCGCGTCGGAGATATCCCCGTAATTCAGAATCTGCTGGAGGGACTTGAGGTAGGCGTAGGCTTCTTCCGGGGTGTCGATGTCCGGCTCGGAAACGATTTCCATCAGGGCGGACCCCGCGCGGTTGTAGTCGATCAGGGAATAATTGGCATGATGGGTAATCTTCGCCGCGTCTTCTTCCAGATGGATGCGGGTCAGCTTTACGGTGCGGAAAGGGGGGACACCGGCTTTGATCACGTCATTCGGATAGGACCAGGGGTACAGGGGCACTTCCCCTCCCAGGCACAGCGGAAGATCCAGCTGGGAGGTCTGGTAATTTTTAGCCATGTCCGGATAGAAATAATTCTTGCGGTCCCATTGGGAAATCTCCGGGCTGGAACATCCCAGCATCAGGCCGGTCAGCAGCGTGCGTTCAATGGCGAACTCATTCAGGACGGGCAGGGCGCCCGGCAGCCCCAGGCAGGTGGGGCACACGCGCGTATTGGGTTCAAAGCCAAAGCCGGTCTCGCAGGAGCAGAACATTTTGCTCTTTGTCTTGATCTGGCAGTGGACTTCCAGGCCAATGGTCACGATGTAATCTGAAATTGCCATAAATTCGGAACGCTTGAAGATCGCGGAAACTGTACGGAACCCTTTTCCCCCTGTCCAGTAAAAAGGCCTGCGGGGGAGAGCGGAGGGTTTTCAGTCTAAGAATGATGATTGATTTGGAGGGAGGCTGATTTTTGTGGTGGAAGTGGGGAGGCGTTTAAGTTCTTCTCCGTCCCGGTAGATGCCGGCGTGCTTTTCTTCCGTCAGGAAGGCTGTGTCCCTGGGCAAATCAAGCCAGTAAAGGGGGCCGGATATTCCTTCAAAACGATGTAGATTTGGAGGAGAACAAGATGAACTGCCGATTTCCGGCCTGTCGCTCTGGTGATTCCTTCCATGTCACGGAGCTTTCCACTCTACCTCCTCCGCTCTTTTTATAAAATGCCCAGTTCCTTAAGCTGCTGGATGGGGCGTTCCGGCCAGAGCTTGTTGGCGATGGGGCTGGCGGGGCTTGGGTGGAGCAACGTGCCGATGGTGAAGCTTTTGCCGGGGAGCCGGGAGGCGGCGTCCCGCAGCTTCTGCGTGGCGTAGGCGCCCACACCCACCAGCGTGTGGGGATTCAGGATGGTGATGAGGGAAAGCAGGTGTTCCATGCATACTGCGTCCACGGCGGCGCGCTGTTCCGCCGGCAGTTTGTCCGGCGTAATGTTGGCTCCGGTGGCTCCCATCCAGATCAGCGGACAGTAATTGGCCACGTAATTGTGACGGAAGAAGTTTTCCGCAGTTCCGAAAGCTTCCGCGAAAAGTCCCCAGAGGCGGCGGCCGCTGACTTCCGACCTGGGGCAGCCGAAACCCTCCACGGGACGTTTGGGGTGGGTATGTTCCGGCCGCCCGACTTCTCCGCGAATGTGCAGCCAGTTGACGACGGCGTCCACTTCCCCGAAGGGGACGCCTGTCTGGGCCATGCCGAAGGGGCCGGGATTCATGCCCAGGAACAGATGGCTCTTTTCCCCGTTTCCGTAGGTGCGCACATACTGTTCATGCGGCCCCCATGCATAGGTGAGAGGGTTGTAGGTAACATGGACCGGGGATTCGAACCGGAGCTTCTCCGTGCCGTCCCGGAGGGCGGCCGTGGCTTTCAGAATGGCTGCTGCAGTGTCGTTCATGCCTCCGCATCATGAAGTGTTGCCGTTTATTGCGCCAGTAAAAACTCCGCGCTTGCATTATTTGTTCCGCCCGGTAACATTTCCCCCCGGACAAGTTAACCTTATTACTTATGAGTGGAATAGCCATTATGACATCTGGCGGCGATGCCGCCGGAATGAACCCGGCAATCAAGGCGGCAGTGGATCATGCCCGCCAGCTTGGGATGAACCCGTACGTTGTTTATGACGGCTTGGAAGGGCTGATCGATGGAAAAATCAAGGAAGCCACCCGGGAACTGACCAACGATATGATCTACAGGGGCGGAACTCTCCTCCGTTCCTCACGATCCAAGCGCTTTTTCGACTACGAATTCCGCAAGCAGGCCTACGAACATCTGAAGGAACGCAACATCGACAAGCTCATCATCATGGGCGGGGACGGTTCCTTCCGCGCCCTGAACGACTTTTTCAATGATTTTGAAGTGCCTTTTGCCGGTATTCCGGCCACGATTGACAACGACATTGCCGGCACGGACTACTGCCTGGGCGTGGATACGGCCCAGAACGTGATTCTGGATTGCATTGATTCCGTTCGTGATACGGCCCGTTCCCATCACCGCGCTTTCGTGATTGAAACAATGGGCCGGGACTGCGGCTATCTGGCGATGACCACCGCTCTTTGCAGCGCGGCGGATATCTGCATTGTCCCTGAAATTCCGTATGACCTGGAATCCATTTACAAGCGACTCCAGCCTGTCATCAATGAGGAAGGAAGCTGCATCATTGCCGTGGTGGCGGAAGGCACCCGCGTGGCGCAGTACCTGACCCGCTGGCTGACGGAACGCGCCGGCATGGATACCCGCCTGACCGTGCTGGGCCATGTGCAGCGCGGCGGTTCCCCCACCGCCCGTGACCGCCTGATGGGCACCCGTTTTGCCACCCGCGCCGTGGAAGCTCTGAACAACGGGGACATCAACCAGATCATGGTGTATCATGACGGCCAGTACGGCTATGCCTCCCTGGATTCCGTTGCCGGGCAGCAGTACTCCGTGAACCAGGATATCATCAACCTTTGCCGGGAGCTGAGCTGCTAGCCGTCTCAGCGGTTACGGAACCCGCTTTTTCCCGCCCATGCCGCCACGTTCCCGCGGCATGGGCGGATTTGTTTTGAAAAAAAACGCCGCTGCTGTATGATGGCGCCGCATCTTTCCCTGAAAACAGTGCTATGAAAGTTATCGTTACGGGCGGCGCCGGATTCATCGGCTCCAATCTGGTCAGGCTGCTGCTGGAGCGCGGCCATGAAGTCCTGAATATTGACGCCCTGACCTATGCCGGCAACATCCATTCACTGGACGGCTCGGCGGATTCTCCGGCATACCGCTTTCTGCACGCCGACGTCCGGGACGCTTCCCTGATGCGGCGCACTTTGCGGGAGTACGCTCCGGACTGGGTGATGCACCTGGCGGCGGAATCCCATGTGGACCGTTCCATTGACGATCCGGGAAATTTTATGACCACCAACGTCATGGGCACTTTTTCCATGCTTCAGGCCGCCCTGGAATATTACCGTTCCCTAGAGGGAGAGAAAAAGGAGCGTTTCCGCTTTCATCACATTTCCACGGATGAAGTGTACGGCTCCCTGGGAAAGGAAGGCCTGTTCACGGAGTCCACGCCGTATCGCCCCCATTCCCCGTATTCCGCCAGCAAGGCCTCCAGCGACCACCTGGTGCGCGCCTGGCACGATACGTACGGACTGCCCGTGCTGATCACCAACTGTTCCAACAATTACGGCCCCTACCAGTTCCCGGAAAAGCTGATACCCGTCGTTATCCTGAAAGCGCTGGGCGGGGAACCCATTCCTGTATACGGCAAAGGGGAAAACGTGCGGGACTGGCTGTATGTGGGGGATCACTGCGAGGCGCTGTTGACGGTCGTTTCCTGCGGAAAACCGGGGGAAACGTACAACATCGGCGGCAATAACGAGAAAACCAATCTGGAGCTGGTGGAGCTGCTGTGTTCCCATCTGGATGAACTGCGGCCCCGTCCGGACGGCCGGAGCTACCGGGAGCAAATCTCCTTTGTGCAGGACAGACCAGGCCATGACCTGCGCTATGCGATTGACGCTTCCAAAATACGGAGGGAATTGGGGTGGACTCCGCACCAGGACCATTCTTCCGGATTCAGAAAGACCATTCAGTGGTATCTGGACCATGAGGAATGGTGGCGGGGCATCCTGTCCGGGGAATACCGCCTGGAACGTCTTGGAACCAATGGCTAGGAATTTGATATGAAGGGTATTGTTCTGGCCGGGGGAAGCGGCACGCGTCTGCATCCCGTTACGCTTTCCGTCAGCAAGCAATTGCTGCCCGTTTACGATAAGCCGATGGTTTATTATCCCATCTCCGTGCTGATGCTGGCCGGAATACGGGAAATCCTTGTTATTTCCACGCCCCGGGATCTGCCCCTGTACCGGGATTTGCTGGGGGACGGCAGCAGGTTCGGCGTTTCCTTTGAATACAGGGAACAACCCAGGCCGGAGGGGCTGGCTCAGGCCTTTATTATTGGAGAGGAGTTCATAGGAAAGGATTCCGTAGCCCTGGTGCTGGGGGACAATATTTTTTACGGGCGCGGCCTGACGGAGAAGCTGAAGCGGGCCGCCGAACTGACGAGCGGAGCGACCATTTTCGGTTACCAGGTGCATGACCCGCAGCGTTTCGGGGTAGTGGAATTCAATGAGGAGGGGAAGGCGGTTTCCATTGAGGAAAAACCGCTCAGGCCCAAATCGGATATTGCGGTGACGGGCCTCTATTTTTACGACAACCGGGTGGTGGAGATTGCCAAACGGATTCCCAAGTCTTCCCGCGGCGAGTTGGAAATCACCTCTGTGAATCAGGAATACCTGAAGCAGGGCCTGTTGCGCGTGGAAAAACTGGCGCGCGGCTATACGTGGCTGGATACGGGCACGCACGATACCCTTCTGGAGGCTTCCATGTTCGTTCGTACTCTGGAGCACCACCAGGGGTTCAAGGTAGCCTGCCTGGAGGAGATAGCCTTTAATAACGGCTGGATTTCCCAGGAAACGCTGCGCTCCCAGGCCGGAGCCATGAATAATAACGGTTATGGCCGTTATCTGGATGAATTGGTGAAATAGGTCTGTATGCCGCCGGCAGGGAAACGGGAGGGGTGTCCCTGCGAACCCGCGGCTTTCCGGGGTGGGGCGGGTTGCTTTCCGGCAATGCTTTCCATACGGATTCCGTACCATCGGCGGAAATTTCCGGACGGCTTTTTGCGTAAAGCCGTAAAAGCCTTTCATGCCGGGGAATGAGGGTGCTCTTCCGGCAGGCCGGTAAAAACGGAGGGGAGGAAAGTCAGGGACGGTTGCCCGGCATGGAGGGCTCAATCGGTTCCGGCATGGATGCTATGGACATGACTTCTTTAAACAGGCGCTGCGCCAGAAGGACGGAAAGGGCCGCCAGCATGATTTCCAGGCCGCAGGACAAAAGAACGACCACCCATGCAACTGGCGCTGCCAGGGAGGGAACTGCGGTGGACAGGAACTGACGCAACAGGACGGCAAGAAAAAACAGGGCGCTCTGCAAACCGCAGCCTGCCGCTGCGATGCCCCAGGCCAGGAATAATCTCCTGCCTGCGGCTTCGTATCCCGACGTATAAGGGAAGGAAAAGAAAGAAATGACGGCCGCCAGAAGGAGGAAGGCCTCCCAAACCCTGTCCATTTCCGTATATTGCGATGGGACGGGCATGCCCGCAAACGGAATGAGGAGGGCGTACAGGGCGGGCAGGAAGGCCAGCATGCTCAGATTTCTTGTTATTCTGCTTCCGCGGGAGGCCAGCAGGACTCTGGCGCCCCAGAACATGAGGAAGGACAGGGAAAGGATGGAAAGCAGTTCCGCCCCTGTTCCCAAAAGCAGGAAGGGCGCGGCTGTCCGGGGAGAGCGGAGGAAAAAAGGCATGAACAGATGGATGAGGACTGCCGCTGCTGCGCCCGTGCCGAAAAGAACGGCGCAGACTTTGATGAAAGCCCTGGCTGCCGGGTAAATCATCCAGTTCATGGTGAAGAGAAGGAGTAGAGGGGATGGGAAAAAGGAAAAGGACCGCTCCCTTTGCGGAAGCGGTCCTGAGGGGTTAGCGTGAATTCATGGATGCCAATGCGAATGACGGCATGCGGAATTACTTATACTGGGCCCAGTCGACATTCTTCATGTCTCCGCTTCTGGCCAGTTCGGCGTGCATGCCCAAAGCGGCCCTGATGGATTGCGGTGTCTGGGCTTTGCCGTCGGACAGTTTCAGGTAATCCCAGAGGATGTTTTTGTAATCCGGGTGGACGCAGTTTTCAATAATGGTCTGGGCCCGTTCTTTCGGGCTCTTGCCGCGCAGGTCCGCGACCCCCTGCTCGGTAATAATGATATTGACGTCATGTTCCGTATGGTCATGGTGGGAAACCATGGGGACGATGGCGCTGATCTTGCCGTCCTTGGCAACGGACGGGCAGGTGAAAATGGAGATGTAGGCGTTGCGCGTGAAGTCGCCGGACCCGCCGATGCCGTTCATCATCTTCGTGCCGCCAATGTGCGTGGAGTTGACGTTCCCGTAAATGTCGGCTTCAATGGCGGTGTTGATGGAGATGACGCCGAGACGGCGGATAACTTCCGGGCTGTTGGATATTTCCGAGGGACGGAGCACCAGTTTGTCGCGGAAAAAGTCCATATCCCTGTAAATGCCTTCCAGGCAGTCGTTCGTCACGGTCAGGGAGCAGGCGCTGCCGAATTTCACGCGGCCTTCCCGAATCAGGCCGATGACGGAATTCTGGATGACTTCCGTGTACATCTCGAACGCGGGAATCGTCTTGTCGCGGCCCAGGGCGCCCAGCACCGCGTTTGCGATGTTGCCCACGCCGGACTGGAGAGGCAGGAACGTGGAGGGAATGATGCCCCGTTTCATGTCGGCAGCCAGGAAATCGGCCACGTTCTGCCCGATTTTATCGGTCAGGGGATCCGCTGCGGCGAAGGAACGGGCTTCATCCGGCCAGTTGGTTTCCACAACGCCCACAATCTTTTTCGGGTCAACCTGGATGTACGGCTTGCCGATGCGGTCGCTGGGTTTGAAGATGGAAATTTCGCGGCGGTAGGGAGGATCCAGGGGTTCGTAAACGTCGTGCAGGCCCATGGCGCTCTTGCTGTGGGCGGCGTTTAATTCCACGATAATTTTGTTTGCCAGGCGGCAGATGGTGGGAGCGATCCCGCCCGCGGCCGTCAGGTAAATTTTGCCGTCGGCCGTGACTTCACAGGCTTCAATAATGGCGATGTCCACGTTGCCCATGAACCCGTAGCGCACTTCCTGGGCCATCTGGGACAAATGGATGTCATTATAGGCGATTTCCCCGTTGTTCACCGCCTTGCGGAAATCAACGTTGGTGGTGTAGGGAGCGCGGTAGCGGATTGCCTTGGCCCGGGAAAGGATCCCGTCGCAGGAATCGCCGGTGGAAGCACCGGTGAAGACGCTCACCTGGAAAGGGTTCCCCTTCTCATGTTCCGCTTCTGCGATTTTTGCCAGCGCAGCCGTAACGGCCTTGGCCGTTCCGGCGGGCGTGAATCCGCTCAGGCCAATATGGTGGCCATGCTTGATCAGGCTTGCTGCTTCTTCTGGTGTCAGTACCTTGTAACTCATGTCAGTGATTTTTGTTGGATGAAAAAAGAAAGAAACCCCGTGTAAAAACGGAGCGGCAGGCTCATTCTTCGAGGAGCCTGTTGATCAGGTGCGCCGGAATGGTGCGGACGGTGCCGGCCGGAAGGGATAGCACAGGATTGCCCTGATCGTCAATCCCTGTAAAAATGCCCCGGACGGTTTCGTCATCCGTAAGAATGGAAACCGGCCTTTTTCCGGCCCATGCCCGGGACAGCCCCTCCTGAAGGGCGGGGACGCCGCCGTGGGAAAAGACGGAAAGGACCTGGTTCAAATGACTGCCCAGGGAAGCCATGACGGCGTGCAGGGAAGGGCAGTCCCGAACAAGATCCGCCAGCCTTGCCGGAGGGTCCTTGATTTCCCCGGCGATGGAGGATACATCATTGAAAACATTGATGCCGATGCCGATGACGGCCATGTTCTCCGCCGGGCGTTCCACCAGTATTCCCGCCAGTTTGGATTTGCCCGCCAGCAGGTCGTTCGGCCAGCGCAGGCGCACGGAATCCAGCCCCATGCCGCGGAGCATGTTGAACAGGGCCAGCCCCGCAACCAGGGGCAAATGTCCCCAGTGCACGCCGGCCGCTGTATCCTCAGGAGCGGACAGGGGGACGGTGAAGGATGCCCACAGGCCGCCTTCCTCCCCTATCCATTTGCGGTTGAACCTGCCGCGGCCTCCTGTCTGAACGCGGCAGACGGCAATATGCCCCGGGGGGAGGGCTCGGGCCAGATCATTGGTGGAAAAAGCCTCGGCCCATTCATGATAAGTCCAGTCGCCGCATGGTCCTTCCTCCTCCGGAGGGGTGGAAAATGAGGCTGTGGAATTCATGGGACGGGCCGAGGCCGGGAGTAATTTTCAATTCTGGTTATTTCGCCAGAGTGGCGATGTAGTAACCCGCGATGACTGCGGTGCCGATCACGCCTGCAACGTTCGGACCCATGGCGTGCATGAGCAGGTAGTTGGAGGGGTCGTACTTCTGGCCCACATTGTGGGAGACGCGGGCTGCCATCGGGACGGCGGAGACGCCTGCGGACCCGATCAGGGGGTTGACCGGATTCTTGCGCCAGATGAGGTTCATAATCTTGGCGGCAATCACTCCGCCCGCTGTTGCCACGCCGAAGGCGACGATACCCAGAAGGATGATCAGCAGCGTTTCCGACTGCAGGAAGCGGTCGCCCTGCATCGTGAGCCCCACGGAGGTTCCCAGGAAGATGGTGACGATGTTGATGATTTCATTCTGGGAGGCCTGAACCAGGCGTTCCGTCACCTTGCATTCGCGCAGGAAGTTGCCAAGCATCAGCATGCCGATCAGCGGGGATGCGTCCGGAATCAGCAAAATGGTGACAATGGTTACCAGCACGGCGAAGAACAGTTTTTCGCTCTTGCTGACCGTTCGCAGGGATTTCATGCGGATGAGGCGTTCCTTCTTGGTCGTCAGCAACGCCATGATGGGCGGCTGTATCAGCGGAACCAGGGACATGTACGTGTATGCGGCCACGGCCACGGCGCCCAGCAGGTGCGGAGCCAGCTTCATCGTCAGGAAGATGGAGGTGGGGCCGTCAGCGCCGCCAATGATGCCGATGGACGCGGATTCATTCGGGGTGAACCCCATGAACAGGGCCATGAAGAACGTGGCGGCTACGCCCACCTGGGCCGCTGCGCCCAGAAGCAGGGTGCGCGGAGCGGCAAGCAGCGGGCCGAAGTCCGTCAGGGCTCCTACGCCCAGAAAGATGATGGGCGGGAAAATTTCAGCCTTGATGCCCAGCCCGATCCAGTCATACAGGCCCCCGTGGATGGAGGTGACCAGCAGTTCCTGGGTATGCTGGCCTACGGCCACGTATTTGCCTGCGGCGGAAACCACCAGGGGCTCCAGCTTCTGGGTTTTCAGATCCACCGGAATCCGGTTGCCGCTGGTGTCAAAGTAATTGACGCCCTGCTGGCGGACGACGGTGGTCCCTTCTCCGTTCGTGAGCAGGAAGACCGGTTCATTGCCGTTGTCTTCCGTCACGTTCTGGAAATCCTTCAGGTTGGGGTCCACCGTCAGGCTGTCGTCGCCCAGGCGGGCCGCGTCAGCTTTTGCTTTTTCCTGGGATTCCCGCACGGACTTGATCTTGGAAACGGTCAGCTGGCTGCCGGGGTAAACCTGCATGGGCTGCTGCATGATTTCCTGATACTGGGCACGGGATTCAGGCGTGGTCAGGTTGGCCGGCACCTTGGAGGGAGCCTGCTGAAGCGGAGCCACGTGAACGCGCAGGTACCCCACGTTGTTCAGAGACGTGGCGGTTACTTCCCCCTGTTCATTGGAGGAGATGACCTGCTGGTTCAGCTGGGTGATGAGCATTCCGTTATCCGGAATGTTGGCAATGAGGGCGCCGAAAGCAATGGGAACCATCAGGAGCGGTTCGTATTGCTTGGCTACACCCAGATACAGGAGGAGAATGGCAATGCCCCACATCCCTACCATCTGCCATGATAGGGAGAAGACGCCCATCCCCTGTAAAAAGGTGATTAATGAATCAAAAAGACTCATAGGGAATATTTTTGTAGCGGTTTATTATCTGAGCCGGAGCCCGGGACTGTTGGCGTTTCCGGGCTGCCGCCGCCGGGATTAACCAATTTTGGCCAGTGCCTGTCCTTCCTGAACCGTGTCGCCCGGGTTCACGCAGAAAGCGGTGAGCGTGCCGGAGGCGGGAGCGTAGATGATGGTGTTCATCTTCATGGCTTCCAGCGTCAGAATCTGGTCACCGGCCTTCACGGGTGCGCCTGCTGCCACGTCCAGGGAGACGACCTTCCCGGCAAGCGGGCTGGGAACGTCTCCTGCGCCGGCGGCGGCCGGAGCCGGCGCAGGTGCGGGAGCCGGGGCCGGGGCGGCCACGGGGGCGGAAGCCGCAGGAGCGGGAGCGGCCACAGGTGCGGGGGCCGGCGCCGCAGTGGTGGAGGACACCTGGTCCAGAAGTTCTACGGATACGTCAAATACTTTGCCGTCTACGGTGATGCGAAGTTTCTTCATAATAGTGTGTGGTATGGGATATTAAGTTAAATGATTCCGCCTGGGCGGGGTAAGGGTGAATAATGCAGTAGTTCAGCGGGAAGGCCGGATGCGGTGGGAGGCGAAAATTTCCGCCCTGCCCGCAGCCGCATAGCCGGAACCCGGGGATTGCTTGATTTCCACGATGCGGTGGCTCATGCCGTCCAGGCCTGCGTCCACGGCGGCGGAGATGACGGCCACCATTTCCGGCGTAAGCTCCGTCATGGCGGAATCCACGGCGGCGGAAAGGATGGCGAGCATTTCCGGAGTCATGCCCGGTTTGCCCGCCGCAGCGGGAGCGGCGGCAGACACGGCTACGGGAGCGGCTGTTTTGGCTTTGGCCCTGTTCTGAATGGCGGCGGCGATGGAGCCGCTGACGGTCAGAATGACGGCCATGCCTCCCAGGCACAGCATAACCACCATGATGCCGACAACCTGATAGTTCAGATTGTTCATAACGTTGGCGATGCCCTGTGCGAAGGCAAAAGCGAGTGTTGTAAGTAACATATGAATCCGTTGGGATGGATGTTAGAGCGGAATGTTGCCGTGTTTCTTGGCCGGGCGCACTTCCTTCTTGTTCAGCAGGGTGCGCAGGGCGAAGGCGATTTTGGCGCGGGTTTCTTCCGGATTGATGACTTCCGTAATCTGTCCCATGCCGGCCGCCACATACGGGTTGTAAAAGGCTTCCCGGTATTCTTCCAGAAGTTCTCCCTGGCGCTTGGCTTTTTCCGCCGGGTCTTCCACAGCCTTCAGTTCGCGGCCGTAGAGTACCGGGACGGCGCCTTCCGCACCCATAACGGCAATTTCCGCACCAGGCCAGGCGAAGACGGCGTCAGCGCCCAGGTCCTTGCAGCACATGGCGATGTAGGCGCCGCCGTAGGCTTTCCGCATGATCAGGGTGACTTTGGGCACCGTGGCCTGGGAATAGGCGAAGATAAGTTTGGCGCCGTGGCGGATAATGCCGCCCCGTTCCTGGTTCTTGCCGGGCAGGAAGCCGGGCACGTCCACCAGGTTCACCAACGGAATATTGAACGCGTTGCAGAAACGGATGAAGCGCGCGGCCTTGTCGGAGGAGTCGATATCCAGGCAGCCGGCTTTCACATTGGGCTGGTTGGCGATGATGCCGACCACCACGCCGCAGATGCGGCCGAATCCGACGACGACATTTTTGGCGAAGTCCTTGTGTACTTCCAGGAAGTCCCCGTTGTCCACCAGACGGCTGATGATGGGCTGGACGTCCAGCGGCGTGCGGTTGTCGCCGGGAATCAGGTCGCTCATGCCTTCGTCAGCGCTCAGGTCCAGCGGAGTGTCCAGTTTGTGGGGCGGTTCTTCCGTGTTGTTGGAAGGAAGGAAGGAAAGAAGCCTCTTCAGGATGTCCATGGCGTGCGCGTCGCTGTCCGCTACGAAATGGACGTTGCCGGACACGGTGGCGTGAATGGCGGCGGAGCCGATGTCGTCCATCGTGCATTTTTCATACGTGACCTGTTCAATCACTTTGGGACCGGTGATGTACATGCCCGCGTTGCCGGAATTGCGCATGATGATGAAGTCCGTCAGGGCGGGGGAGTAGGCCGCGCCGCCCGCGCAGGGGCCCAGGATCATGGAGATTTGCGGAACCACGCCGGAGGCAAGCACGTTGTTGTAAAACACCTGGGCGTATCCGGAAAGGGCCGCCACTCCTTCCTGGAGGCGCGCGCCGCCGGAGTCGTTCACGGTCACCATCGGGATGCCGGCTTTCAGCGCATACTTCTGGGCATCCGCAATTTTCATGGCGTGCATGTAGCCGAGGGAACCGCCCTGGGCCAGGAAATCGGAGGCCGCGCAGGCTACCGGGCGGCCGTCCACCAGGCCGAAACCGGAAACGACGCCGTCGCCGGGGATTTCCTTCTTACCCATGCCGAAGTTGTGGCAGTTGTGGCGCACATGCATGCCGATTTCCGAGAAGGTGCCTTCCTCAAAGAGGTACCCCATGCGGTCGCGGGCTGTCATTTCGCCCTTTTCATGTCTCTTGTCGATCTTTTCCTGACCGCCGCTGAGGATGACTTTCTTGCGGCGGCTGTTCAGATCGTCAATCAATTTGGGATCAATAGCCATTGGTCTAGTGGTATGGTGAATAGGGAGAATGTTACTTGCCGCATTCGCAGCCGCCGGGGTGCTGGCAGAATTCGGTCAGGACGCCGAAGGTGCACTTGGGATGCAGGAAGGTGACCTGCGTGTTGTGAGCGCCGGGGACGGGCGGGTCGTTCAGCACGGTAAGGCCTGCTTCCTTGGCCTGGGAGATATTTCCGGCGATGTCATTGGTCTTGAAAGCGATGTGGTGGATGCCTTCCCCTTTTTTCTCAATAGCCTTGGCGATAGCGCTTTCCGGAGAGGTGGGTTCGAGCAGTTCGATGTGGACTCCGGCAACGTCAAACATGGCGACGCGGACCTTTTGAGTGGGAACTTCCTCAATGTGGGGCTCTCCGAGCCCGAGCGCATCGCGGTAATAGGGGACGGTGGCGTCAAGGCTCTTGACGGCGATGCCGATATGGTCAATTTGCTGAATCATATGCGTGTGATGGTTATAGGGAATGCAGGGGGGAGGCCTGCAATACATCAAGAGTTATTAAAGCGTATTTTTTTAGGATGTGAAGCGAAAAGCGGAAAAATGGCGAATTCGTGGCCGCCCCTTTCACCTGCTTGATTGCCCCGGAAGATGAGGTATGGTAGGGGCATGTTCAAGAGTGGATTAGCCGTGTTATTTCTGCTGGCGTCGTGGTTTTCCGCCTCGTGTGCCTATGAGCTGCTGCCCACTCATGTGGCCGTGGTTTATAACGGAAAATCCGAGCTGAGCCGCCGCATGGCCAGGGAGTATGCGCGGGTGCGCGGCGTTCCGGAAGGGAATCTCGTTTCCCTGGATTGCCCCATGACCAGCGAGATTTCGCGGAAGGAGTATGAGGATACGATCCGCGTCCCGCTGCTGGAGGCGGCGCGGAAACAACGGTGGTGGGTGCCTTCCGGCACATCAAGAGTTATTAAAGCGTATTTTTTTAGGATGTGAAGCGAAAAGCGGAAAAATGGCGAATTCGTGGCCGCCCCTTTCACCTGCTTGATTGCCCCGGAAGATGAGGTATGGTAGGGGCATGTTCAAGAGTGGATTAGCCGTGTTATTTCTGCTGGCGTCGTGGTTTTCCGCCTCGTGTGCCTATGAGCTGCTGCCCACTCATGTGGCCGTGGTTTATAACGGAAAATCCGAGCTGAGCCGCCGCATGGCCAGGGAGTATGCGCGGGTGCGCGGCGTTCCGGAAGGGAATCTCGTTTCCCTGGATTGCCCCATGACCAGCGAGATTTCGCGGAAGGAGTATGAGGATACGATCCGCGTCCCGCTGCTGGAGGCGGCGCGGAAACAACGGTGGTGGGTGCCTTCCGGCA
>Ga0224751_1055_pt1 | contig 14755 bp, 16 predicted proteins | sample LIM_F_Vancomycin_FD_182073 | JGI IMG/M metagenome (GOLD analysis project Ga0224751, IMG submission 182073) | Enriched cells from gastrointestinal tract of the lab mouse from Pacific Northwest National Laboratory (PNNL), Richland, Washington... | ecosystem: Host-associated > Mammals > Digestive...
ATCGCGTCTCGCGATTCAGGCATCCAATTTCCGAAGCTCTGCCACACATGCCACATGCCTCTCCATACTTTGACCTGAACATCCACCCCCGAGATTCTTGCAAGGTTCGCTAAACGCAATGAGTCGCTTAGTAGAATTTCGTCACTACCGACTTGGATGAAAATTGGCGGTAAGCCTTTTAGTGAGCCAAAGAGTGGTGATATTTCGGCACTCTCTAGCGACATTGATCCTGCATAATCTAACGCCGCTTGAGCCACAAAGTCAGTGTTACTGAAGAATGGATCTTTTTTGAGCATTGTTTTGATTGATTCACCACTCAGGCTCAGGTCTGTCCATGGCGATAGACATATCAAGGAGCAAGGAAGCCGCTTGGATGTATCCCTTAAACGCATTGCAGTCGCTAAAGTTAAGCCACCTCCAGCAGAGTCCCCAATAATGATAATGCGGTCTGCTGGAATACTATGTTCAGCCTGAATCCATTCAAATGCTTTGGTAGCGTCATCGATTGCTGCAGGGTATGGATGCTCAGGTGCCAATCTATATTCAACTAACAAAACCCTTACTTTACTGCTTTTTGCAATATTAGAGGCTAGAGATCGGTGAGATTCTAACGACCCTGAAACATAAGCTCCGCCATGTAGATACAGCACAGCTTCATTGGCTTGTTCACCTTCCGGAATAAGCCATTCCGCTGGGCTTGCTCCCGCCACTGTAGGTTTAATATGAACACCTTCAGCATTTTTAAATCGACGCGAGTTTAGATCCAATGATTGACGTATATCATTAATTCCAAGAGGCTCGTGATTTTTTAGTGTCCTTCGCATAAAAAAACGAATTATATTACTTCGAATACTAGGCATGTCTCTGATATCCATTTCGATTGATGTTGAGTGCAACCGTATCTGATTTTTTAATCCCAAAATGTAACCATTACCCAGGGCTAGCAATACTATCGGTGTAGGAGTGCGGCTCCTGATTGTAAATAGTAAAAGTGTGTGTAATGAGTGTCTCTTGGTATTAATTGCGTGCTCGGTCGGGTTTTTATTTTCTTACTGTAGGTGTGTTTCTTCTAGTGCAGTCGGTCATGTTATAAGAGGGTAAATGCAAGGGTTGTAAATTTTTATGTTTGAACTAGAACACCGGCTTTTAGCCGGTGTGATGTGTGGTTATATATTGTATGAAATGTAAATCATAAGATTTTATTTGGGTTTCCGGTTTCAATGTCGCCTATTTGTTCTGTATCGCTCGTAGTTGTGCGCCAAGTTCTGATTGGAGTATGTCCTTCCCTTGTCCAGTCTGGTGGCATAAAGAAATGCTTTATTCTTTCTGATACTGGGCCTGGAGCCATCGCATCTCGAAGCACATCCACTAATTCGTGAATATTTAAAATTAATGGATTGTTTGACTCGATTTGATTCGTGATGCCGTAAATGACTTTTTCTTGTTCCGGTTCAAATGTGCCGAATAATCGGTCAAATATTATGAGAGTTCCACCGTAATTCTTGTCAATGTATTTAGTGTTTTTTCCATGATGTACTCGATGGTGTGATGGAGTATTAAATATAAATTCAAACCAATTGGGGAGTTTTATTATTATTTCAGTATGTATGAAGTATTGGTACGCTAAGTTTACAGCTATAAGAGACCCAATTACGGCTGGAGGAACACCCAGGTAAGCGAGAGGTGCATAAAATACCCATGTTCCTACAACAGAGTTCAACATGCTTTGGCGTGCAGCAGTCGAAAAATTCATATTCTTACCACTGTGATGTGGTACATGCGCAGCCCAAAACCATCTAGCCCGATGAGATACTCGATGGAATACATAGAATGACAGATCGACTGCTAGAAATAGCGGGATGGCAGTCCAAAGATTAATGGTAATATCAAAAACACGATGCTCGTAGAAGAAAGTAAGAGCAATACCTCCGGTTACCATTGCCACAAGTGCTTCTGCTCCTAGATAGCTGAATCCTAATGAAAAGTTTGTGACTATCTCTTTCCAGTTAAATGATCTAGTGTCTCCATTTATTTTCTTTACGGTGTATTCAGTCATAAATGCAATTATGAAAATAGGTGTCATGGCTATTAAGAACAATCCTCCCCAGTCAACGTTATTGCCCATAAAAGATTGAATAAGAGAAAAAATACCTTGCTCTATATTTTCGTACATTATTAGATCACCTCTTTTTGTTTGTTTTTATATAAAAATGTAGTTGCTATAACTGCAGTTATAATCTCAAGTACTAATAGGGAGTTGTTTAGAGTGGAGGGTATGCCATCTATTAATAAGCCGACTGTTCGGCCAAAAGCTAGGCCTGCAGTTATAGCGAATAAGAAAATAAGCGAAGGTGTTCTGAATTTATTTTCTATAGCCCCATAAATAAATAGGAGCCCGAATGCAATGTGCATGCCGCCATAATTTGCATATAGTTCATTTTTCGCATTGGTTGTGTTTATACCAAGATCAAGGGCGGCGAGGGCTTGAATTGGGTCACTTAATGCATTTGCTCCAATAGCAAAAAATACCAAACCACTTACAAATAAATATATTTTGCAGCTCATTTTTAGTGCATCCTATTTGGTTTTGATCTATTATGCATAAGGCCAATGGAGTGGTATTGACATTTTCTTAAATAATTTTGCATTGTCTGCCATATGAAAAAAAACAACCTAGAAATAACAATAGATTCGTCCGCGATTGGTCTTCTGACTGTCTTTCTCGATTCGCAGCCGTCAAAGCCACTTCAACTCAATGAGCGGTTAATTATCCTGCGAAGAGAACGCAGGATACCTATAGAGATCTGGTGGTCTCTGTTAGATGATTTTCATGATCATTTCCCAATTGCTGGCCTTGGGCTAAAAATTGGCCAAGGCCTACAGGCTCATCATGCAGGCCTCCTCGGATATCTAGTAATGCATAGTTCCACTTTGGGACAAGCTTTATTACGATTTCATAGATTCCAACCACTTTTGCATAACCTAGTACCGACTGAGTTTAAGCTAGAAGATGATCGGCTAATTCTTGCTTGGGGTACTGCAAGAAAGTCTACGGGACTATCCGATGAGATTTTTGGGGTGGCTCTTTTAAAATTACTTCGTGATATAACCGGCGACGATTCTCTGAAGCCTTTACTCATCAGGCAACAGTGGCCAGAGCCACCGAATGTCGATTTGTATAAAGAATTTTTCTGTTGCGATTTTGAATTTAGCTCGCCGGTTAAAGAAATTCATTTCCCAAAAAAAATTACCTCACTACCCATCAGTACTCAGGATCCCCACCTATTAAGGTTGATGGAGAATCAAGCTGCAGCTTTGATTGAAGCGTTTCCGTGCCATGATAATTTTTTTGATTTGGTTAAAGATGCGATTTTAAAAGTTTTACAAGATGGCCCTCCAACAGCTGCTGCTGTCTGTAAGTATCTCGATACATCTGAGCGTACTTTCTATAGATATTTGGGAAGTCGGCGTATTAAATTTTCTGATATTGTTCGCTCTGTAAGATTTGAACTCGCTAAGTCGTATCTCGCAGATAGTAATATCTCATTAAACGAAATCGCAATGATTTTAGGATATGCTGACCAGAGTGTTTTTACTCGAGCGTTTAAGCAGTGGAGTGGTGAGGCGCCACTAAATTGGCGTAAGAAGAAAATGTTTATTTAAATTAATAGTATGTTGCTATTTAGTAGTTCAGCCTGTCTTGAAAATCCTTTCGTTTAATTCAGTCCGCGAAAGGCTGGCTGTCTGTCGCTTGTGCAGTTTCGTACCTGCATTCGCAGAGCGTATATCCCTCAGTTTGCTCAAATGGCGATGGTGATTATGTCAACTCATCTTTCTTAAGTCTGCCACCTTGCCGGCCTCTCGGCCCATGTGATTGAATTTAAATCACCCTGGCCTTTAACATTGCTTCTATTGTTTTAGCTAGAGTCTCGCTAACGCGCTGTGGTTGTGCATGCTTCTTACTCGATTTGTATTAGGGTAAGCAACTCGACACGCTACTCACCACGGAATTGGTCTTCATGTTGGTATTGACTTTCAGACGATTTTTCTCCGATCGGACAAGTCAATTACAAACGCTGGTGCAACAGCCTTTACTGTCAGTTCGAGACACATATGCCCGTTTTGTCTAAAACTAGACATTTATAGATGGGTTGGCCGATGCTTTTTTCGGTAGCTAGTAGTCGCGTTCACCCTACTGAATCACCTAGCATGCGCACTACGGAGCTTGCCTGATGAGAAAGAAATATGGAGAGCAACAGGATTTGAAAGGGTTGACTAAAACTCGGTACCCCAGCATATATTGAGAGTCCCAGCGTTGGTGGTGCCTTTTGGTCTTTTTCGGCATTCTCAAAGTCTCAAGAGAGCGAATTACTCACTATGACCTGAGTAGGCCCCTCTATCGAAGGCAGTGTTAATCCTTAGGTGATACCTGGATACAGTATCGTTTGTCTAAAACGCCGTAGTGTCCGCCTTCGGCCAGAGGCTGACCATGGGCATGCTGCGGCTCCATCAGTAATATGCACACAACCCATGTCGCTTTTACTCCTTGCCTCATGTCGCGTTTCCAGAGCGCCACTCAAGCTAAATAAGGAGTTGTGCATAGACAAGGAGCTTTACCAGATACAAGAGACACCAAGCATTGCGCAGGGTGCCCCTCCTATAAACTTGCTATCCCTTTTTGAGTATATTTGCCGTAGTACGGTTATTGTTTCTTGGTTTGCGCGGAAGTGTCACAGGTCTCTAGGCGGTTACTTTTTAGGTACTGGCAATCAAGACTAATGAACATCTCTCGTGAGGTGCAGTAGCGCTGTTGATACTGGAGAAACAGCGCGTCAATTTCTCCGGTTGCATAGATAGCGGCGATGCCACGTTCGAATCGGTCGCGCATTGCTTCATCGAGAAAGCCGAACCAGTATTGGTTCACTGCCGGAAGGATGTCGTGATATTCAAACGACTCGAATACTTGGCTGATTTGCGTCGGCGAGCTTTCGTTGGCGAGGTTAAAACAGAAAATGTCTGGCTGCGAAATAATCACGTCGGCACGATTTAGTGACAGCATTCGTGATGGCATATGCAGTAGTTCTAAATAGGCGCGATTGTGATTGGCCATAGCAGCAAACTCGGCGTCTAGATACAGGCTTGCCTCCTGGAAAGCCACAACCCGCAGTTTACCTAGGTCGGCAATGCTGTTTAGCTTTAGGTGTTTATTTTTGGAGGTGATGGCCTGGTTGCGAAAGGGCATTACCGGCCAGTGGCTTTTACGTTGGTGACTTTGTTGCCGGGCTTGTCATCAGTGAGCACATCCACCAATCCTGACTTGAACGCTAATGCTGTGCGCTTCGAGGATAGAAAGACGAACGTGACCGGCGTCGATTGGCTGGCAAAGGCGGCCCGAATAATTTCGACCTGCAGACTCGAGCCGGAATCCGGCAAGGTAAAGGGTTGCGTTGCATGATCGACAGCGACCATGACGGTTCTTTCACCCGCCAAACAGGTGCTTACTGCGATTGTCAGCAAGATGATCGATGCGCAAACCGAGGTCAGAGCTAGGCGGGGCAGCAGCATCATGGCGTTATTATCCAGTGTTAACTGAAACCAGAGCGCAGTTCATTTGCGCAGGAGCAGGAGCAGGCAAGGCATTGGCACGCAATACTATTTCACTGACCAGCGACATCTATGACTCGGGCTTATAGCCGATTGCTTGGAGGCGTGTGAATCGCCTCGAATTTTGTAAGCACATCCGAGCGACTGCTTCTGGCCGGGGGGCGGCCTGTCACCATAGGCTGGAGTCGGCCAAAAGCAGACCATCAGAAGTGTCTACGAAACTCGGGGCGATTCAGAGTGGGTACCTTAGTGCTTGAGGAAAAACTTCGGGTTAGGTGTTGTCTGGCGTGACTTAGCGCAGACTCCAAACTGCTCAAATCAATCAAGACGGCTTTTCTGTGGCTGCGTAAAGAGAGCCCTTGGTCGTCCTCAAAGCGAAGGCTTGCGGACAAATGTACGCCCACGTTGTTCGCCTTTTCGCAGATGTAGCTGCGAGGGTGTTGATCCTTGCAGATATCTTTCAGAAGAAATCGTGTGGCGCTGAACAGGCTTGCTCTGTCGATGATCGACAGAGCTGTTTCGGATATCTCTATTACTTCACGTAACGCGCATATACGGGCATCAAAAGCGTTCATCAACGACTCCATACGCTAGATAGATTTTTATCCCGAGCAATCTCCTTGGGTTGCTGGATAGAGTACCTTCCCGATCTACGGTTGTGCTGCTGTGACGAACGCCGGGTAGGCAAAATTCAAAGGGATCGAAAAGGTAGTGCGCGCATGGAATATCACATTTTCAACATTGATGAGCCGTACACCAACACCTGGTGGCATGAGCTTCGCACTCGAAGTGTTATCACTGCAGGCTTCTATTCAGAGCCCGGTGACCGTGGTGACGAAATTCTCCATGACATGGCTGAAGGCGACTGGCTGATCGCCTACTGCAACCGTCGCGGTTATGTCGGCGCTGGGGTCGTTAAGCCTATTGAGACCTATGTCCTCCATGAAGAAGGTGTTCTTGGATCGCAGTCGAGCAACCGCCATGAGCGCGGTGTTATTTGGCTACATGCTGTTGATGATGTCGCTCATGCAGTTCTTCTGTCGGAGCTGCGGATTCCACGCCATCCGGCCACCCAGTCCACTCTCATCTGGCCAGGCATTCCACGGCCATCTGGCCACCTGTTCCACGGCCATCCGGCCGGGCAGTCGGAGCGCAGCGACGCAGGGGTTGCATTGTTAGTCTGAGGCGCTCGGCGTCGTCAATTTCTTCGTCTGTTTGCGCATCGATTCCCCCTTCAGATTGATCCGATAAGCGTTGTGCACCAGGCGGTCGAGGATGGCGTCGGCCAGGGTCGGATCGCCGATCAGTTCGTGCCAGTTGTCCACCGGCATCTGGCTGGTGACCAGGGTCGAGCGCTGGCCGTAGCGATCATCCAGTAGCTCCAGCATGTCGCGACGCTGTTCGGCGGTGAACGGGGCCAGCCCCCAGTCATCGAGGATCAGCAGGTCGGTCTTGGCGTAGCTGCTCATCAGCTTGGCGAAGCGCCCGTCGCCGTGAGCCAGGCCCAACTCCTCCAGTAGGCGCGGCAAGCGCAGGTAACGCACGCTGTAGCCCTCTCGGCAGGCCTGGTGGGCCAGGGCGCAGGCCAGCCAGGTTTTGCCCACGCCGGTGGGGCCGCTGATGATCAGGTTGAGGCCGTCGCGTAGCCACTGGCCGCCGCTCAGTTGCAGGGTCAGCGCCTTATCCAGCCCGCGCGGGCTGCGGTAGTCGATGTCTTCGAGGCAGGCGTTGTGCTTGAGCCGGGCCTGGCGCAGGCGGCTGCTCAGGCGCTTGTCGTCGCGTTCAGTCAGCTCGCGGTCGACCAGCAGGCCGAGGCGTTCCTCGAAGCTCAGGCTGTCGATGTCCGGGGTTTTTAGTTGTTCGTTCAGCGCCTTGAGCATGCCGTGCAGGCGCAGGGTTTGCAGCTTGTCCAGGGTCGGATGGGGCAGCATGATGGGATTCCTTGGGGTCAGTGGTAGTAGCCGGGGCCGCGCAGGTTGGCGTGGTCGTCCGGCAGCAGGGGCAGGTTGGCTTGAGCCAACGGCAGGTTTTCCAAACCCTGGCGCAGGATCGATTCGAGGCTCTTGTAGCTGCACGCACCGAGGCTGAGGGCGCGTCGGCAGGCCAGCTCCAGACGCACTTCGCCATGGGTCTTGCCCAGGCGCAGGATGCCCAGGCAGGCCCGATAGCCGTGAGTCGGGTGGATGCGCCGTTCGAGGATGTGGCTGATCACGCTGGCCGTGTTCGGCCCGGTCTGCTCAGCCCAGCGGATCAGCCGTTGTGGCGTCCACTCGGCGTGCTCGCGATGGCTCTTGGGCATGTGCTCGGCCTGTGTGCTGTGCCGGCCCTTGTGCGGTGAGCGCAGGTGGCTGGCCACCCGCTGATTGGCGTGGAAGCACTCCACCGTGCGCGCTGTCAGGCGTACCTCCAGCTGCTTCTTCACCAGTTGATACGGCACCGAGTAGTAATGCCCATCGACCTCGACGTGGTAGTCGATGTGCACCCGCGCCTTCTTCCACTCGGCGTAGACGTAGGGTTGCTCCGGCAGGGGGCGCAGCGCCGGACGATCCAGAGCTTCGAAGGCCGACTGCCGGGAGCCCGGCAGCTTGCGAAACGGTCGTCGGTTGAGCCGCTCCAGCAACCCGGCGATAGCGCTGTTGAGTTCATCCAGGGAGAAGAACTGGCGGTTCCTCAGCGCGGCGAGGATCCAGCGTTCAACCACCTGCACGCCGACTTCGGCCTTGGCCTTGTCGCGCGGTTTGCGTGCCCGCGCCGGCACCACCGCCACGCCATAGTGCTCGGCCAGATCGCGGTAGCTCGGGTTGATGTCCGGCTCGTAGCGATGGCTCTTACTCACCGCGCTGCGCAGGTTGTCCGGCACCACGATCTCCGGCACGCCGCCGAGGAAGGCGAAGCAGCGGGCATGGGAGCCTAGCCAGTCCGGCAGCTGCTGCGACCAGGTGGCTTCGGCGAAGGTGTAGCTGGATGCGCCGAGCACCGCGACGAACACCTGCGCCTGGCGGATCTCGCCGCTGTGGCGGTCGATCACCGGCACCGTCTGCCCGGCGTAGTCGACGAACAGCTTCTCGCCGACGCGATGTTCCTGGCGCATCACCACGTCCAGCTTGCCCTGCCAGGCCCGGTAGTGCTCGCAGAACCAGCTGTACTGAAAGCCCTGCGGCTGGCTCAGGCGGTACTCCTGCCAGAGCAGCGCCAGGGTTACGCCGGGGCGGCGCAGTTCGGCATGCACCCATGCCCAATCGGGTAAAGGCCGCTTCTCACTGGCAACCGTCGGGGCCGGCGGGAACAGTTGCTGCTCCAACTCGGCATCGGACAACGAACAGGGCCAGGTGAGGCCGCTGGCGGCAAAACGATTGAGGTAGTCGCCGACGGTGACACGACCGACCTGCACGCTGACCGCAATCTGGCGAGCCGATAGTCCGACCTCGAACTTGAGACGTAGTACTTCGCGAATCTTACGCATGGATAAACGCTCCACGACAACCTCTCTGCTTCGAAAAAGAGGTCGATGGTAGTGAAGAAATCCTGCGTAGCTGCCTACCCGGTTGGGTGGCCGGATGGCCGTGGAATCAGTGGCCGGATGCGCGTGGAATGGGTGGCCGGATCACCGTGGAATCGGTGGTCAGATGCTCATGGAATGGGTGGCCAGATGACCGTGGAATCCGCAGAAATCAGCTTGGGGGAACGTGTCCTCAACACGTTGACCGTAATCGACCTCCTCTCCTGAGTCTCGGTCGATGAGGCGGTGAATCTCGTCATGGGGGCCTTTGATGCGCTCCAGCCTCTTGATGCGAAGCTCAATCGGGGAGTAAACGCCTATCACATGGAGCATATCTCCATAGACTGAACGTAAAAGCCTTAGCTCGTCGATATGCTTGACAGAGTCAATGATGTGGCAAAAGCGAGGCGTGACATTTGGAACCATGGCGCCTTCTGCGACCGCTTCAGCTTGGTCAACCAAGTCCTGACTGTCTTCTGCTCGTTTCTGAGCAGCCTCACGTGCCAACGTAATTTTGCGAATGGCAAAACGAGCAAGGATCTCATTCCCGTATTGCTGCCGAAGCTGATTGCCGGCCTCAATCAACTTCAAGATTGAGCGCTCTTTTGGCAGCTGTGCGTGGCTACGAATCTCATCGCTTAGTTTGATGATTTTAACGTCGTAACGCCCATAATCAGCACCTGCAAGTAACGATTGGAAGGTTTCGGCAACCTCATGAAGCGGCGTCCCCATAGGACCGCATAGCGCAAGGACAATTTCGGGTGTGACAGTTTTTCCAATCGCTCCGACGTCATCAAAATGCTTCCCGTCATCGGAGTTGGCTGGAGGGGCTAACCGAAAGTCAGGAGCTGCCATGACGATCCCTATCGAGTTTTATAGTTGTTAACTAATAATTGCACATCGACACCATGGCCGCATCTCTCAATCACCCTTGCTTTCCACGAAGCATCAAAGCCTCATGGCGCAGTCTACTCATAGTAGTCTGGCTGTCCGCTTTTGGCGGCGAATGCAGCCCTTGGTAAGCCTGTTGAGGCGCGCTCTGCGCATCGGAGGTAGCGCCTCCTCCGCCGAACTCCTGCCCATAGTTGGGCCACGAAATTCGTCTGCCATGACTGCGGCTACTTTGGAGGGCTGCAGATATGCGCCACGCGGATCTCCTAGCTACTCGCCAGCGTCTGGGAGAGCGGTGTAATAGACGCCGCTATTATGTTGGCGCCGTCGGCGAGAAGCTGTTGCCATCCCGCTAAGATCGGTGAGTGGCAAAGAGCCAGATGGCGGAGTAGGTTCAAGGGACGGCATCGGACAGAATGGGGAGCAGAAATGGATCAAGAACTGCTGAACGGCATCATATCGACGAGTGTCGGTGGCGCAGCCGGTGGTGCTGTTGCTGGCTTAGTGATCATGGGCATTCAATGGGGGGCGTCAACTTGGGCGACTTATCGAGACTCCAACCGTGTGTTCAGGTGGTTACAGGAAAACTCGGATGTGAGAAGACAGCCATTCCGAACAACCAGAGCGATTGCCAGCCATAACAATTTGACCGAGGACCGAGTTCGATTCATCTGCAGTCATGACAATAGAATCATGCTGTCAACAGGCCGGGAGGAGGACCGTTGGAGCATCCACATCAGGAATAGAACCCATCACCCTGTCTCGGGGACAAAAGACGACCTATAGCCTCTGCGACGCATGATAGATCGCCATTGTCGCGCGCCGTGCTGGCATAGCTTTCGGTGCCGGATTGCCGATTACTCGTTACTGCTGAGCTACACCCCAAGCTTGTTCAACTAACGTTTGTTCTGCCTGCGGTCTGTCGGCGTAGTGGCCGCTAGGGCGCAGCCTGGTGGCCAAACTTGTTTCGATGGGCTAGCTAGCCGTTGTTTCGTCGGTGTTGATGTCGATAGTGTGTGCAGTCAAGTAACGTAGACTTGCCCTCGCCTACCGTCGAGCGAAGGGAGCCCCCTACTCCCGCTATCTATTTATTCAACCAAGCGGTTCAGAATGCACAGAAAAGGCGAAGGGCAAGATAAAAGGAGGCGGCACTTCGTTTGCCTGAAAAGCAGTCTGCACGGGGGTTGGAGACAGCACTCAATGAGTGCATCGGCGTGCCGTGCACAGCGTAAACACCCGTGAGTGTTGGCCTTGGCGCGTGCCTAGCACTCCTCATTGCGATCAGCTTGGAACGTGATACCTAAGCCTAAAGCCTTGGGCCGATATAGACCCCTGATAGTCTGGCCCGATCAAAACTGAACACATGCGCGTGTGGACTTTCACCGCACCTGCCAACAAGAGGCACTGGGTGATCTGGCCTTCCTTCTGCTAACAAAATTCGGCCACCACAGAAGGGACAGTCACTTGAGAAGCGCACGAACCTTGTCCAAGGCCTCTTATCATCATCACGGTACATTTCGAGCTCGGCAGAATCCTCCTTGAATGAAAGCAACGGAGCCGGTGCCTTGACGACTCGGTTGTCTACCAACTCAACCCATGGCTGATGCACGCCACGCCATATGCACCAGGCCAGAAAGACTACTAAAACACTGATGACGAGCTGCCGTAGCGTAAGCGCCTGATCAATTGTGGAAAGACTCCATAGCGATGCAAAAACCCAAAGCGACAGAAACCCCATACCAAGCAGCACTGTGAGTAACATCATCAGACCGCGCCAACTACGGTTCTCCAGCACACCCTCGCGGAAAATCAGCCGCAAAAACAGTGCTGGCTTTACCTCGCCATTTTCCGTCCTGGTGTAGATGATCTGTCGAAAAGCCTGCCCTGTAAGCGAGCCGCCATCACTGCTTTCAATAGGCTGAGTTGTAAGCCAGTAGATTCGTTGATTACCTGCCCCGCCCTTCGCTTCACTGCTTGCGATCACCGGTAAATGCTTCAAGCCCATTTGCTCCGCACGTCTCCGAATCGAGTTCATTCGGGCGTCCAGGAATGTCTCCAGCGTGGTGGTTGGTAGCCAACGCGCAGGGTCGCGCCCGGCCGCCTTCACTTTCGGGTCGCATATCTCTAACAAGGTCGCGCGGTCAAAAGTCTGAGGGTCCTGGTTGCCCTTTTCCAGGGCGTTAATGCTGGCCTCCAGCAAAACTCGGATCACCTTGTAGGCCTTTACATCTGGTGCAGGCGACTTCCGCAGCTCTTCATCCAGACAACGCATCACTTCCAGCACGACCCCTCCAGAAGCCCCGTAAACAAAGGGGCCTAAGCAAGCCCATGAACCCTCCTGAACCCTTTATGTAGGGTTGGGGGGAGGTTTTAATCTGCTCGAATCATGACTCTTGAGGCCGTCTTAACACCAGAGGCTTAGTCCATGAGTATGTTCGTTGCACTCGATCCAAACGGCCAACTGATCACCATTGAAAACGCCATCCGTGGGCTTGCGTGCAATTGCTCATGCGCATGCTGCGGTGAGCCGGTAGTCGCTCGCAAAGGCCTGATCCGTGAGCATCACTTCTCACACCACTCGAACAAGGAAAGCTGCGTCATCCGTCGCGAAAGCTTGCTGCATCTGTACGCCAAAGAAGTCATCCGCAACCAGCTTGGATTGCAACTCCCCCCAATGCCTGGCACTTGGCCGGGGGGCGAAGACAAAACCAGTTGGTGGGATTTCGAAAAGGTGGATGAGGAAGTCCCACAGCAAGGATTCCAGCCAGATCTGGTCGCCCACCTGAAAGATGGCAGTCAGCTATTCATCGAGGTAGCGGTCACCTCATTCATTGGCGTCGAAAAACTGGAGCGGATCAGAAGCGCCGGCATCAACACCGTCGAGATTAACCTCAGTGAACTATTGCTCAACAAGCAGCCAATTCCCTCAGAAGAGGTGAAAGCCCATATATTGGAGCAGACACGCAACAAATCCTGGATCTTTCCCGAACCGCCCCCATTACCTGCGCACCCGGCAATTGACTGGCAAGCCATTGCAGCCAAGCCCCCTTCAGCTGATCCCCAAGCCAAATGTACCGAGCACCGCTATACGATTATGGGGATGTGGTTATCCGCCCGAATACTGCCTACAGGTGTTGCTGCTGACCGAAAACTGACCCAGTAGAGGCTGTTCTGCCGACTGAAAACTGACCCAGGTGTTCAACTGCTTCTGCTCAATTTTTGAGCAGGAGAACACAGGGTGATCAGTATGGAAATGATGGGCAAAATTCGCCGGATGTATTTCCGCGACAAGCTGTCGCTGCATGAGATAGCCAAGCGCACCGGGTTGGCGCGCAACACGATTCGCAAGTGGGTCAGAGCACCTGAGGCCAAGCCGCCGGTCTACCAACGCCGCGCGATCTTCAACAAACTCAGCCCTTTTCACGCCACGCTGGAGCAGGCGCTAAAAGCCGATTCGCTGCGGCCCAAGCAACAGCGGCGCAGTGCCAAGGCGCTGTTGGCGCAAATCAAAGCCGAAGGTTATGACGGTGGCTACAGCCAGCTCACCGCGTTTATCCGTGCCTGGCGAGGGGGACAGGGCAAGGCGTCGCAGGCCTTTGTGCCGCTGACCTTTGCTCTTGGCGAGGCGTTTCAGTTTGACTGGAGCGAGGAAGGCTTGCTGGTCGGCGGCATTTACCGGCGTATGCAGGTGGCACATCTGAAGCTGTGTGCCAGCCGTGCGTTCTGGCTTGTGGCGTATCCGAGCCAGGGCCATGAGATGTTATTTGACGCCCATACACGCTCGTTCGGCTCCTTGGGCGGCGTGCCGCGCCGGGGCATCTACGACAACATGAAGACCGCCGTCGACAAGGTCAATAAGGGCAAAGGCCGGGCGGTGAATGCGCGCTTTGCGGTGATGTGCGCGCATTACCTGTTCGATCCGGACTTCTGCAACGTCGCCGCTGGTTGGGAAAAGGGCATCGTTGAAAAGAACGTGCAAGACAGCCGCAGGCGTATCTGGCTAGACGCCCAGGACTGTCAGTTTCACTCCTTCGAGGAACTCAATGCCTGGCTGGGCCAGCGCTGCCGCGCGCTTTGGAACGAGCTGACGCACCCTCAATACAGCGGTCTGAGTGTGGCCGAAGTGCTGGAGTTGGAGCGCGCCGAACTGATGCCTATGCCCGCGGCCTTCGACGGTTACGTCGAACGGCCTGCGCGGGTTTCCAGTACCTGCCTGGTCAGCGTCGGGCGTAACCGCTACTCGGTGCCGTGTGAGTATGCGGGTAAGTGGGTCAGCAGTCGTTTGTATCCGACGCGAATCGAGGTGGTGGCTGACGACGCGCTGATCGCCAGCCATGTCCGCTTGCTGGATCGCGGCCAGGTCAGCTATGACTGGCAGCACTACCTCCCGCTGATCGAACGCAAGCCCGGTGCGCTGCGCAACGGCGCGCCCTTTGCTGATCTGCCGGCGCCGCTGCGTCAGCTTAAGCACGGTCTGGGGCGTCATGCCGGCGGTGACCGGATCATGGCGCAAGTTCTGGCTGCCGTACCGGTCGCCGGGCTCGATGCCGTGCTGGTAGCCGTTGAGCTGGTACTGGAGAGCGGCAGCCTGAGCGCCGAACACATCCTCAATGTCGTGGCACGGCTGACAGCATTCGAACCACCACCCAGCGTCGAAACCCACTTGTCGCTCAAGGAAGCCCCCGTCGCTAACACGGCGCGCTACGACCGCCTGCGTGGCCAGGCCGAGGAGGTCGGTCATGCGTGATTTGATGGCGGAAC
>Ga0224751_1008_pt3 | contig 14742 bp, 9 predicted proteins | sample LIM_F_Vancomycin_FD_182073 | JGI IMG/M metagenome (GOLD analysis project Ga0224751, IMG submission 182073) | Enriched cells from gastrointestinal tract of the lab mouse from Pacific Northwest National Laboratory (PNNL), Richland, Washington... | ecosystem: Host-associated > Mammals > Digestive...
GCTTATGTCACCTGTCTCAAAGCCCGCAGAGGACTGTTCCACTCTCTGGATGAAGACGTTGACCCCAATCTTAAATTGACGGAGGATTTAAACAGATCCAAACATTCAACACATTCCTGATAAATATATTATACATGGACTCCCTGTATTTGCGGCATAAAGCTGAAAAAATGTTCATGTTTTCATTGACATCCTGCATCCAAAAACGTAACATAGCGTCCGCTTTTCGTCAGGCAACACGGGAGGATGCTATTTATCCGCTAGAACCGCAGGTTTGGGCGGATTTACGACTTCTCTAGGAGCAGCGAAAGGCGGAAGAAGTCTATGCTTCTGTAGCTCAGGGGTAGAGCGCATCCTTGGTAAGGATGAGGTCGCGGGTTCAATTCCCGCCAGAAGCTCCATCTTCAAGCTAGACCCATAGCAGCCCAAACCTAAACATAATATTATGGCTAAAGAGCAATTCCAGCGCAACAAGCCCCACGTGAATGTGGGCACCATCGGTCACGTTGACCACGGCAAAACCTCCCTTACCGCCGCCATTACTTCAGTGCTCGCTAAGAAGGGTTTCGCCGAAGCACGCGGCTATGACCAGATTGACGCCGCCCCCGAAGAACGCGAACGCGGCATTACCATCTCCACGGCTCACGTTGAATACGAAACGGAAAACCGTCACTATGCCCACGTTGACTGCCCCGGACACGCCGACTATGTGAAAAACATGATCACCGGCGCTGCCCAGATGGACGGCGCCATCCTTGTGGTTGCCGCCTCCGACGGCCCGATGCCGCAGACCCGCGAACACATCCTCCTTGCCCGCCAGGTGGGCGTTCCCGCCATTGTCGTTTACATGAACAAGTGCGACCTGGTTGACGATCCCGACCTGCTTGAACTCGTGGAAATGGAAATCCGCGAACTTCTCAACGAATACGAATTCCCGGGCGACGACACCCCCATTATCAAGGGTTCCGCCGTTAAGGCTCTGGAAGGTGACGCCGCTGCCGAAGATTCCATCATGGAACTTATGGCCGCTGTTGACTCCTACATCCCGCAGCCCGAACGTCCTGTGGATCAGCCCTTCCTCATGCCTGTGGAAGACGTATTCTCCATCTCCGGCCGCGGCACCGTGGCTACCGGCCGTATCGAACGCGGCGTCATCAAGAAGATGGAAGAAGTGGAAATCATCGGCATCAAGGACACCCAGAAAACCGCCGTTACGGACATCGAAATGTTCCGTAAGCTGCTTGACGAAGGCCAGGCCGGCGACAACGTCGGTCTGCTCCTCCGCGGCCTGAAGAAGGAAGACATCGAACGCGGCCAGGTAATCATCAAGCCCGGCACCGTGAAGCCCCACAAGAACTTCAAGGCTGAAGTTTACGTCCTGACCAAGGAAGAAGGCGGCCGTCACACTCCGTTCTTCAACAACTACCGCCCGCAGTTCTACTTCCGTACAACGGACGTGACCGGTTGCTGCACCCTTCCCGAAGGCGTGGAAATGGTGATGCCCGGCGACAACGTCAACCTGGAAGTCCAGCTCATCACTCCGATCGCCATGGAAAAAGCCATGCGATTCGCTATCCGCGAAGGCGGCCGCACCGTGGGTGCTGGTCGTATCAGCGAAATCCTTGACTAAGTTCCTCAGGAACTTGTAGAGGAATCTACATCAGGTTTAATGAGGGGGCCTCCCCGCAGGCCCCCTCATTTCCCACGAAAGAAGAGACTCCAACAGGTCAGTAGTTCAATTGGTAGAGCGTTGGTCTCCAAAACCAAAAGTTGGGGGTTCGAGTCCCTCCTGACCTGCCACTTCTTTCCAAATACACCACCCCACCTTGAAGCATGTTTCGCAAGATTTCTCAATTCATCGCCGAAGTTAAGGGCGAACTTAAGAAGACGACTTGGCCTTGGGAAAGCGACCCCAAGGTGAAAGGTTTCAAAAAATTCCGCGAACTCTGGGGTTCCACTCTCGTCGTACTGATTGCCATGGTATTCCTTGGCGCGTTTGTTGCATCGTTCGACATCTTTCTTCACAGCGTGGTCAACTATCTCATCCAGTTGGCAATCTAGTTTTACTCTCCCCACTTCTTTCTCCGATCATGCCCAGTACCCCAGAGCCTCACGAACAATGGTATGTCCTTCACGTCCTCTCCGGACAGGAAAACAGCGTTCGTGACCGCATCATCCGCAAGGCGAAGGACGCCGAGCTTTCCGACTTCATTTACCGGGTGGAAGTCCCCACGGAACTTATTTCCGAAGTGCGCAACGGCAAAAAAACGGAACGTCACAGCAAACTCTTTCCCGGGTATGTTTATGCCAACATGTACCTGCTGGAAGCGGACGGCACCCTGAACAAGGACCTTTGGTACTTCATCCAGCAAATTGACGGTGTCATCAGCATTGCCGGCTCCCGCAACGCCCCCCTCCCCATGCGCAAGCGCGAGGTGGAAGACCTTCTGCCCCTGTTGGATGCGGAAGCCGTTGCCGCCCGTCCCAAGGTGGAATTCGCCGTCGGCGACCCTGTGCGCGTGTGCGAAGGCCCGTTCCAGAGCCAGGAAGGCACCATCGAAGAAATCGATCCGGAAAAGGGCAAGCTGCGTGTCAGCGTCTCCATTTTTGGCCGTGCCACGCCTGTGGACCTGGAATACTGGCAGGTGGAAAAAGCCTGAATCTTCTTTGCGTCTCCCCCCATCAGCCCCCTTCCCGTTTATTTTTTCCGCTAACAAAGCAAAACCATGGCAAAAGAAATAACCAAAATCATCAAGCTCCAGATCAATGCCGGAGCCGCTAACCCCTCCCCGCCCGTGGGTCCGGCACTTGGTCAGGCCGGTGTAAACATCATGGCATTCTGCAAGGAGTTCAACGCCGCCACGCAAAAGCAGGCCGGCGATCTCCTGCCGACCGTCATCACGGTTTACAAGGACAAGTCGTTTTCTTTCATCACCAAGCAGCCCCCGGGCAGCGTGCTTCTCAAGAAAGCCGCAGGCATCGCCTCCGGCTCCGGCGAACCGAACAAAAAGAAAGTCGCCACTCTTTCCAAGGCCAAGCTGATGGAAGTTGTCAACACCAAACTCCCTGACCTCAACACGAAAGACCCTGAACGCGCCGCCCGCATTCTTGCCGGCCAGGCTCGCCAGATGGGCATTGAAGTTGAAGGTATGTAACACTCACCGCAGGAGGATTAAACCAGTCCGAACGCACTGCCAAATACACACATGTCTACCAAACGCAGCAAGCGATATCAAGAAGCAGCCAAACTTGTTACCCCTAACAAGAACTACAGCATCACGGAAGCCGTGGAAACCATGAAATCCTTCCCGGCACCGAAATTCGACCCGACCGTCACCGTCTCCTTCCATCTGACTGTGGACCCCCGCAAATCCGACCAGATGGTTCGCGGCAGCGTTTCCCTGCCTAACGGCACGGGTAAAAACGTCCGCGTCCTCGTCTTCGCTCAGGGCGATGCCGCCAAGGCCGCCCAGGAAGCCGGAGCCGAATTCGTGGGTTTTGAAGATCTCATCAAGAAAGTCCAGGGAGGATTTGTTGACTTTGATACGGCCATTGCCACCCCCGACGCCATGACGGAGGTTCGCAAGGTTGCCCGTGTACTGGGTCCGCGCGGCCTGATGCCCAACCCGAAAACCGGTACCGTCACGGACGATACGGCCAAGGCTGTGAAGGAAGTGAAGGCCGGTCGCGTTGACTACAAGGTTGACAAGAACGCCAATATCTCCGCCGCTGTAGGCAAGCTGTCTTTCTCCAACGAAAGCATCGCCGAAAACATCGCTGCCCTGATTGATTCCGTCGTCAAGGCCCGCCCGGCTTCCGCCAAGGGCGCCTACATCGAATCCGTCACCGTTTCATGCGCCATGTGCCCCGGTCTGCCGGTTGACACCGCTTCCATCGCCAAACTGTAACCCGAACCGATTTAGCACACCATGAATCCTGACAAGCGTATCATCATTGACGACCTGACCGCTCGCGTCAACGCCTCCCCGTTCCTGATCGTCGTGGACTACACCTCGATCACCGTGCCTGAGTTCACCAATCTGCGTTCCGCCCTGGCCGCCTGCGGCGCTCAGTGCCACGTAGCCAAGAACAACTTCATGCGCACGGCTCTGACGGATGCCGGCCTTCCCGACATCGGGGAACACCTCGTCGGCCAGACCGCTTTCGTGACCGGCGCATCCGACGTAGCAGGCGCCGCCAAGGCCATCAACACCTTTGCCAAGGCTTCCAAGAAAGCCGAATACAAGGTGGCGATCCTGGATGGAGCCATTCTTTCCGCGGACGAAATCCGCGCCATCGGCGAACTGCCTCCCCGCGACCAGTTGCTTGCCAAACTCCTTGGCACTATCAACGCGGCCGGTTCCGCTCTTGCCCGAGTTATTCAGGCATATGTGGATAAAGAAAACGGCGGCAGCGAAGAACCCGCCGCCTAATACCAACCCCTTGACCGGACGGTCCGGTTGCACTCTAGCCAAATGTGTGAAAACCGGACCCGACTCTCCTACAGGTTCCTTGTCGGAACTCCGGCCGGAGAACTGAAATGCCAAGTTGGCTCTTGGCGCGACTCGAAACCAAACTAGAAAATAATACAATGGCTGATATTAACAAAATCGCTGAAGAACTCGGCACCCTTACCATCCTGGAAGCTGCCGACCTCGTCAAGCTTCTGGAAGAAAAGTGGGGCGTTTCCGCCGCTGCTCCCGTAGCTGCCGCCGGCGCTGCCGCCGCTCCTGCCGAAGCTGAAGAAGAAAAGACCGAATTCAACGTCGTCCTGACGGAAGCCGGCGCCAACAAGATCGCCGTAATTAAGGCCGTCCGCGAAGTGAAGGCCGGCCTCGGCCTGGTGGACGCCAAGAAACTGGTTGAAGGCACTCCCGCCGTCATCCTGGAAGCTGTCTCCAAGGACGAAGCTAACGCCGCCAAGGCCAAGCTGGAAGAAGCTGGCGCCAAGGTAGACGTCAAGTAAGCTTTTTACTTCCCGCGCAACAGGAGAAAAGCCGTTTTTCTCCTGTTGCGCTTCCTCGTCTTCACATCCCGCGTGACCGACTAGAGGCCTTTTATTTCGTAAAACGCTTCCAGTCGGTTCCGTCCCCCAGGGAAAGAACCGCCCAACCCGGCATCCGGGTTTTTCAGGATGCAAACCATAACATCTCCGCCACAGCAGCCCATGTCAAAGCGACTCTACTTCGGGAATATCAAGGAAGTCATCGAACCTCCGAACCTTATTGAGATTCAACTTCAATCATACTTCGATTTTCTACAACAGGACACGCCGGCCGCGGCCAGGAAAAACATCGGGTTACAAGGCGTTCTGAAGGAAATCTTTCCTATCAAGAGCTATGACGAAAACATTGAGCTCGACTTCGTCTCCTATGACATTGAACAGCCGAAGATGAGCGATTACGAGGCCATCCGCGCGGGGGAAACCTACAGCGCCGCCCTTCAGGTCACCTTCAAGCTCAAATCCGACAACGAGTCCAAGGAAGAAACGGTCTATATGGGAGAACTCCCTATGATGACCAACCGCGGCACCTTTGTCATTAACGGCGCCGAACGCGTCATTGTGTCCCAGCTGCACCGTTCCCCGGGCATTTGCTTTGAAAGCGCCCAGCATCTGAACGGAAAACTGCTCCACTCCTTCCGCATCATCCCGGACCGGGGCTCCTGGCTGGAGGTCCAGTTTGACACCAACGACCTGCTTTACGTTTACCTTGACCGCCGCCGCCGCCGCCGCAAATTCCTTGCGACGACGTTTATGCGCTACCTGGGCTTCAAAACGGACCGTGACATCGTCAGCCAGTTCTACAACATCCGCACGCTTCCCCTGAGCGAAGACATGACGGAAGAAGATCTGCACAACCTTGTGGCTGTGGACACGATCAAGGACAAGGACCTGGTTCTTGCCAAGGCTTTCGAACAGCTCAATATGGGTGTGGTTCGCCAGCTCCTCCAGTTCGGCATCAAGAAAATCGACGTCATTGACCAGAGCGAGGACGACGTGCTGATCAAAACCCTGAAGAAGGATCCCGCTCACGACGAAGAATCCGCCCTCAAGGAAATCTACAAACGCCTGCGTCCCGGAGATCCCGCTACTGCCGCTCAGGCACGCACCCTGCTTAAGAGGCTTTTTGACGATCCCAAGAAATACGACCTCACCCGCGTGGGGCGCTACAAAATCAACCAGAAACTCGGGCTGGACACCAGCCTGGACCAGCGCCTGATGACGGCGGAAGATTTCCTGGCCGCCCTCAAATACCTCCTGCGCCTCAAGAAGGGCGAAGGCATGGTGGACGACATCGACCACCTGGGCAGCCGCCGCGTACGTGCCGTAGGCGAACTCATGGCCAATCAATGCCGCGTAGGCCTTGCCCGCACCGAGCGCTTGGTCAAGGAACGCATGACCCTCATTGACCAGAACATTGAAGGCGTCACGCCCAGCAAACTCATCAATCCGAAGGCCCTCAGCGCCGTCGTGCGCGACTTCTTCGGCCGCTCCCAGCTCTCCCAATTCATGGACCAGATCAACCCCCTCGCGGAATTGACGCACAAGCGCCGTCTTTCCGCCCTGGGGCCCGGCGGCCTGAACCGTGACCGGGCCGGATTTGAAGTCCGGGACGTACACCCCTCCCACTACGGGCGCATTTGCCCCATTGAAACGCCGGAAGGTCCCAACATCGGCCTGATCAACTCCATGTGTACCTACGCCCGCATCAATGAATTCGGATTCATTGAAACGCCTTACCGCAAGGTGGAAAACGGCAGGGTCACCAATACCATCGAATACGTCACCGCCGATCAGGAAGAAGGCTATCTCATCGCCCAGGCCAATAACCCGCTGGACGAACAGGGCAACTTCACGACCTCCCGCGTAACCGCCCGTGAAAAAGGCGAATTCATCGAAGTGGATCCGGCAGACGTGCATTACATGGACGTTTCTCCCAAGCAGCTCGTTTCTATCGCCGCCGGTCTTATCCCCTTCCTGGAACATGACGACGCCAACCGCGCCCTGATGGGCTCCAACATGCAGCGCCAGGGCGTGCCTCTGATGGTAGCGGAATCTCCATACGTGGGAACCGGCATCGAAGGAAAGTGCGCCAGGGACTCCCGTTCCGTCGTTCTGGCGGAAGCGGACGGCATCGTGGCCTCCGCCACGGCTGAAGTCATTATCACCACGAAAGACGGGGAACTGCCCGTGCGTCCGGAAGTATTCCTGTCCGATCCCGACAGTATGCGCACGGACCGCGACAATGGCGTTTACGTCTATCCCCTGCGCAAGTTCATGCGTTCCAATGCCGGAACCTGCATCAACCAGCGTCCGATCGTGCGCCGCGGCGACAAAATCAAAACCGGCGACGTGCTGGCGGACGGCCCGAACACGGACCAGGGCGAACTGGCCCTCGGCCGCAATGTTCTGGTGGCCTATATGCCGTGGAACGGTTACAACTTCGAAGACGCTATTGTCATCTCCGAAAAAACCGTGAAGGAAGACACCTTCACTTCCATTCATATCTCCGAGTTTGAAGTTCAGGCCCGTGACACCAAGCTGGGTCCGGAAGAAATCACCCGTGATATCCCGAACGCCGGTGATGAAGCCCTGAAAAACCTGGATCATGACGGCGTCATCCGCATCGGCGCGGAAGTGAAGCCCGGCGACATCCTCGTCGGCAAAATCACCCCCAAATCGGAAACGGAACTGGCTCCGGAAGAACGTCTCCTCCGCGCCATTTTCGGTGAAAAGGCCGCAGAAGTGAAAGATACCTCACTCCGTGTCCCCTCCGGCTGCACCGGCATCGTGATGGATGTGCGCATTTCTTCCACAGGCTCCGGCCACCACCGCGGCGACCTCGTCGTAGACAGCGCGGAAAAGAAAAAGCAGTTCAAGAAAATCAACGACGAACATAAAAAGAAGAAGGAGCAGCTCATTGACCAGTTGACCAAGAAGCTCTCCGATATTCTTCTGGGTGAAAAAATCCCGCTGGACGTCGTCAATGAACAGACCGGTGAAATCATCATCCCGGCCAACAGGAAAATCACCAAGACCCTGTTGCGTAAACTGGCCCTGGTTCACGACCACATCGAAATCGAACCCAGCCCGATTCGCAACAAGATTCTGGAAATCATCACTTCGTTTGAAGGCCGCTTTACGGAACTGGATGACGAACGGGAACACAGGCTGGATCAGATGGAATCCGGGGACGAATCCGAACCCGGCGGACTGAAGGAAGTTAAAGTATATATCGCCGCCAAGCGCAAGCTCGGCGTGGGTGACAAGATGGCCGGTCGCCACGGCAACAAAGGCGTCGTTGCCAAAATCGTCCCGGAACAGGATATGCCCTTCCTCGCGGACGGTACTCCGGTGGATATCGTTCTGAACCCCTTGGGCGTGCCTTCCCGAATGAATGTGGGGCAGGTGCTTGAAGCCCACCTCGGCATCGCTGCCAGGGCCCTTGGCTTCAAGGTGGCTACCCCGGTGTTCGACGGGATCAGTGAAGAAACCATCTGGAATTACATGTCCGAAGCCAAGAAGGTGGACGGTTTCACCTGGATCGGTGACGGCAAGGACGGCACCGTGGGAGGGAAGAGTACCCTTTATGACGGCCTGACCGGCGAACCTTTCCATAACCCGGTGGTGGTAGGCCAGACCTACATGCTCAAACTGAACCACCTGGTGGCGGACAAGATTCACGCCCGCGCCGTGGGTCCGTACAGCCTGGTCACGCAGCAGCCTCTGGGCGGCAAGGCCCAATACGGCGGTCAGCGTTTCGGGGAAATGGAAGTGTGGGCACTGGAAGCCTATGGCGCCGCCTATACCCTCCAGGAACTTCTCACCGTCAAGTCCGACGACGTTCAGGGCCGTACCCGCATTTACGAATCCATCGTGAAGGGGGATAATACCCTGGAAGCTGGAACTCCGGAATCTTTCAACGTTCTGATGAAGGAAATGCAGTCCCTGGGGCTGAACGTACGCCCCGGCAGCAAGGATGAACAACCCTCCCTGCAACTCGGCGGCACGGACCTCACTCCCGTGGACGGCATGACGGAAGGCTTTGACAGCGACGACATGGCCGGCCTGGCGGACGTCGACTTCTCCGACCTCAAATTCTAATATCCACCGCATTCCGCCCCCGTGCCGCAAAACGCGGGGGCGGGCATCAAACATCCTTTAAACTTTCAATATATGTCTGACACCCCCACCATCAGGGAAATGCACGGCCTGAGCGACAAGCCCCGGACCTTTGACCAGGTTGCCATCACCGTGGCGGATCCGGATACCATCCGCAGCTGGTCATTCGGTGAAGTCGTCAACCCGGAAACCATCAACTACCGCACGTTCAAGCCGGAAAAAGGCGGCCTGTTCTGCGAACGCATCTTCGGGCCCACCCGAGACATGGAATGCGCCTGCGGCAAGTACAAGCGCATCAAGCATAAGGGCATCACCTGCGACCGCTGCGGCGTGGAAGTAACCAACGCGCGCGTGCGCCGCGAACGAATGGGCCATATTGAACTGGCCGTTCCGGTTTCCCATATCTGGTTTTACAAATGCATGCCCAGCCGCATTGGCCTTATGCTGGACATGACAGCCCGCCATTTGGAACGCGTGATTTACTATGAAGACTACATCGTGGTAGATCCCGGCAGTACCCCTCTGGAAAAGGGGGCCATCCTGACGGAAGAAGAATTCCGCAATGCGGAAGACGAATACGGCTATGACAGCTTTGAAGCCGGCATGGGCGCGGAAGCCATCCAGAAAATGCTGGCGGCCATTGATCTGCCCACCCTCGTCGCGGATCTTCAGGAACAGCTGGACAATACCAACTCCAAACAGAACAAGCGCAAGATTGCCAAGCGTCTGAAACTGGCCCAGGGGTTCCTTCAGTCCAACACACGCCCGGAATGGATGATTTTGAACGTTCTGCCCGTCATTCCTCCGGACCTGCGCCCGCTGGTTCCTCTGGAAGGCGGCCGTTTCGCAACGTCCGACCTGAATGACCTGTACCGCCGCGTCATCAACCGCAACAACCGCCTGAAAACCCTCCTGAGCCTCAAAACTCCAGAAGTCATCATCCGTAATGAAAAACGCATGCTTCAGGAAGCCGTGGATGCCCTGTTTGACAACGGCCGCCACGGCCGTGCCGTCACCGGCGCCGGCAACCGCCCCCTCAAATCCCTCTCCGACATGCTGAAGGGCAAGGGAGGCCGTTTCCGCCAGAACCTGCTCGGCAAGCGCGTGGACTACTCCGGCCGCTCCGTTATCGTCATCGGCCCGGAATTGAAACTCAACCAGTGCGGTCTTCCCAAGAAGATGGCGCTCATTCTGTTTGAACCCTTCATCATCCACCGTCTGAAAGAGCTGGGTTACGTGCACACGGTGCGCTCCGCCAAGAAGCTCATTGACCGCAAGACGCCGGAAGTGTGGGATATTCTGGAAGAAGTGACCAAGGGCCACCCGGTCATGCTCAACCGCGCGCCCACCCTGCACCGCCTCTCCATCCAGGCTTTTGAACCGGTTCTGATTGAAGGTTCCGCCATCCGTCTGCACCCGCTCGTCTGTAATGCGTACAACGCGGACTTCGACGGCGACCAGATGGCTGTGCACGTGCCTCTGTCCGTGGAAGCGCAGATGGAAGCCCGGCAGCTCATGCTGGCGCCCAACAATATTTTCTCCCCTGCTTCCGGCAAGCCCATTGCCACACCCACGCAGGACATCATTCTGGGCGCGTACTTCCTGACGCATACCCGTGCTGCGGAAGTACAGAACAATCAGGATAATCATCACCATCTTCCCCTCTTCGAATCCATTGACGAGGTGGAATACGCCATTGCCGCCCGCAAAATCGGCTACCATGACTGGATCCGCCTGCACAACCCGGACTACGGCAAAAAGCCTTCCGAAGTAGTGTATGGGGATGTCACCAAGAAGGTTATCATCACTACTGCCGGACGCGTGCGTTTCAATGAAATCTGGCCCCGGGAACTCGGTTACATTAACCGCAACGTAGGCAAGAAACAGATGGGCGACATCATCTGGCGCTGCTACCAGACCGTCGGCAAGGAACGTACCGTGCAGACTCTGGACGCCCTGAAAAACCTGGGCTTCAAGGAAGCAACCCGTTCCGGCTGCTCCATCGGCATCGTGGACATGGTGGTTCCCTCCCAGAAAAAGACGGAAATTGAAAAAGCCTATGCGGAGCTGGACAAGGTGACCCGCCAGTATAAGAACGGTATTATCACGGATGGGGAACGCTACCAGAAGGTGGTGGACATCTGGACCCAGACTACGGATGTCATCCAGGCGGCTCTGTACCGCAAGCTGGAACACAACGAAGGCTCCAAGATGGCCAGCCCGCTCTTCATGATGGTGGACTCCGGAGCCCGAGGCAACAAGGCGCAGATCAAGCAGCTCTCCGGCATGCGCGGTTTGATGGCGAAACCCAGCGGCGAAATTATCGAACGCCCCATCACGGCCAACTTCCGTGAAGGCCTTTCCGTGCTGGAATACTTCATCTCCACCCACGGCGCCCGCAAGGGTCTGGCAGATACCGCGCTGAAAACGGCGGACTCCGGCTACATGACCCGCAAACTCGTGGACGTGGCCCAGGATGTCATCGTCCATGCGGAAGATTGCGGCACCAGCAACGGCATCACCGTTCACGCCATCTATGACGGCGACGAAGAAGTGGCGTCCCTTTCCTCCCGTATCTACGGCCGGACTTCCTGCGAACGCATCGTTGACCCCGTCAGCGGCGAGGTTATCGTAGACATCAACGACCTCATTAACGAAAAGCAGGCGGAACAACTGGAAAAAATCGGCATTGAACGGCTGAAAATCCGCTCCGTACTCACCTGCGAACTCAAAAAGGGCTGCTGTGCCAAGTGCTACGGCCTGAACCTGGCCACCGGACAGGAAGTGAAGATCGGGGAAGCGGTCGGCATTATTGCCGCCCAGTCCATCGGCGAACCCGGCACGCAGCTCACCATGCGTACGTTCCACGTGGGCGGAACGGCTACCACGGCGTTCAAGCAGCCCATCGTGAAAGCCAAGAACGACGGCCGCGTCATCTACACGGAAGATCTCCGCACGGTGGAAAACGCAGACGGCAACTTCGTCGTCCTGAATAAAAACTGCTCCGTCCGCATCGAAAACGAACAGGGCCGCGAACTGGAATCCTACCAGCCCGTCATCGGCACCATCCTGTACGTGCCCAACGGCGGCACTATCAAGAAGGATGAAACCCTCGCCACCTGGGATCCGTACAATGTGCCCGTGATTGCAGAAAAGGGCGGCATCGTCGAATTCAAGGATATGATCGTCGGCATCACCGTTTCCAAGGAAACGGACCGGGAAACCGGTGCCTCCTCCCTTGTCGTGATGGAACACAAGCAGGAACTTCACCCGCAGGTGGTCATCCGCGATGCCAAGACCCGCGAAGTTCTGGCTCATCATGCCATTCCCGCAGGCGCCAACCTCACCGTGAAGGACGGAGAAACCATCTCCGCCGGCACAATGGTGGCCAAGACGCCCCGCAAGGTAGCCAAGACGAAGGACATCACCGGCGGTCTGCCCCGCGTGGCGGAATTGTTCGAAGCCCGCAAGCCCAAGGACGCCTGCACCATTGCACGCGTGGAAGGCATTGTGCGCCTCAGCAGCAAGAATACTTCCCGCGGCAAGAAGGTCATTACCATTGAAACACCCACGGGCGAACTGGTGGACCATCTGGTCCCGATGAACAAGCACGTCATCGTTCATGAAGACGACCACGTGCATCTGGGCGACCAGCTTACGGAAGGCCCCGTTTCTCCGGAAGAAATTCTGGATGTCTGCGGCAAGGAACGTCTCCAGGAACACCTCGTTAACGAAGTTCAGGAAGTGTACCGCCTCCAGGGGGTGGAAATCAACGACAAGCATGTGGAAATCATCGTGCGCCAGATGCTCCGCAAGGTAGTCATCACGGAACCCGGAAATACCGAATTCCTGTGGGGAGACCAAGTGGACAAGACCACGTTCGACCGCATCAATGAACAAACCGTAGCCCAGGGCGGCCAACCGGCCGCAGCCAAGCCCGTTCTGCTCGGTATCACGAAGGCCTCCCTGGAAACGGAATCCTTCATTTCCGCGGCATCTTTCCAGGATACCACACGCGTTCTGACGGAAGCATCCACCCTCGGCAAGACCGATACTCTGGAAGGCTTCAAGGAAAACGTCATTATGGGCCACCTCATTCCCGCCGGCACCGGATTCTCCCGTTACAGCAAGATTGAAGTGGAACCTGCAGAGGGCGCAGAAGAAATCGCGGCGGCCAGCGAAGAAGAAGAAGCGGCGGAACTTGCCGAAGACATGTTGAACGATACCATCAACTTCGACAACGAACGCTAACCTGTTCTCTCCACCCACACTTCAAGGGCCGCACCCCGTTTCCGGGGTGCGGCCTTTTTTATGGACTCTCCGCGTTATTCCACGAAAAAGGAAAAGCGGATTGAAAATTCGGCGATGATTCCAATATTGTCCCATGCAATATAAAATTTGATATTTTATATTCAAAATGAAAGTCTTATAGTATGCCTCCCCTTGCTTCAAAAGGGGAGGTAAATGAAAAGATGAAAATCCCATTTTAGAAATTTAAAAAATCATAATGCACTTACAGTAAAAGTATGAGAATTCGGGAACTGGTATTTTCAACTTGACATCGAATTTTCAATCCGTTATATACATAAAAAATTAACATCTAACATTTTTGCAATGCGTCTCCATCTGCCTATTACCCTGCTGGCGGCTGTTCTGGCTTGTTACACCAGTGTTTCCCTGGCCGTCCCAACATCTGAATCCCCCGCATGGGGAGCGGACTCCACCTTTAATAACAATGAACCCGCCAATGAGTATTCAGTTACTGGGAGCCAATCCGTCAACCTTGATGTAAATTCAGGAAACAACAATTATTCCACAGGACTTTATATCGGGGCAGGCTCCTCGTTTACCATTAATCAGAATGCGAACGGCGGCTGTACCATCAATTTGAACGGGGCATTTGCCGGAGAAGGAAATTTAACGCTGGTAGCGGCTAACGGCAATGCCGGCTATGCCTCCAAGTTTGTGCTTGGTTCCCAAGAAAGCAGTTTTTCCGGAAACATTATCCTTTCCCAGAAGGGGACGCAGCCCGGCGGCGCCATTCTCCAGATTACGGGAACGGCTCTCGCCAACGCAACGGTAGATTTGTCAGGCTCAATCAATCAAAGTTCCAGCGCCCTGACGTTGCAAATTTCCAATGCCGCCTCTCTGGCCGGTTTAAATGATGCCGACGGCTTCAGCGGAACACATAAGGGGCGCGTCCAGTCGGCTAATTCCTCCAGAGCGAATCTTACCCTAACGGGTAACGGAAATTACACGTATGGGGGAAGTATCGGGGCAACCACGCAGCATTCCGGAGTAAACGGCAACACTACTCCCACGGGAGGAATAAATCTGATTATGGCCGGAACAGGTACGCAAAACCTGACGGGAACCGTCATCAACGCGAATATCACGGCCCAAGGTGGCATCTTGAAAATCAATAATTCTTCCCTGGCCTATTCCGGAATAATCACCATGGCGGGAGGAACGCTGGATTTCACCTCCGCCACTCTGGGGGCAAATGCCGTTCTGAACATGAACGGCACCGGCGTATTGAAAAACGCAGCCATTGACGGAGCCAAGCTAACCTATACGGAATCCGGATCCTCCTTTACCAAGGAAAATGTAACTTTCAC
>Ga0224751_1057_pt1 | contig 14216 bp, 15 predicted proteins | sample LIM_F_Vancomycin_FD_182073 | JGI IMG/M metagenome (GOLD analysis project Ga0224751, IMG submission 182073) | Enriched cells from gastrointestinal tract of the lab mouse from Pacific Northwest National Laboratory (PNNL), Richland, Washington... | ecosystem: Host-associated > Mammals > Digestive...
CCGAAGTAGAAGAACCTCTGGCGGGGATGATTCATTCGGCTGAAACGGCAGCCGCCGAGGCCGCAGCTGTTATGGGAACGGTCCGGTCCTGTACAGGCGCGGCTGAGCAGTTAAGTTCCGCGGCTCATCATGCCTCTTCTGCGGTGAGGTATGCTTCGGATGCCGTGCAGCGTTCTTTCTCCTACATGGAGGAAGCCGTCAAGGAGGAGCAGGGCAAGTGGCAGGGAATCATCAGGTGCGCTGCGACCGGGGCGGAGCTTTGGCGGGCTCTGAAAGGGGCGAATGAAGCAGACAAAGCGGCAGTTTAGAACATTGCCGGAACAGTGGCGGATTACCACACTTCTACGAGTAAAAAAGGAGAGGGAGAACATGGGAAAATCACAAAGAACAAAAGACATTCTGGTTGGGGTAGTAGCCGGCAGCGTGCTTGGCGCTATCACAGCACTTTTATTTGCTCCTAAACCCGGAAAAGAACTTAGGGCGGACATCAAGCAGCAGGCCCAGCAGGTTGGAGAGAAAACAGCACAATTTGCCGGTGCCGTAGCAGAGAAAACCCAGGAAGTGGCGGGAACCGTGAGTACAACGACTACAGAATGGGTAGGAAAAGCCAAGACGGCAGCTTCCGAAGTGATTGATAACTTTAGGCAAAAAGACAAAACGGCTGAACCTGCCCAGCCAACAGCCGGGGAAGAAACTTCCGCCGGGAATATGCAGGAAGAACAGCAAACGGCTGCGCTCTCCAAATGACGAGAACTCCCCTCTGGTACCAGCATGTGACCGGAGGGGATTTTCTTCATATGTAATAGCCTCCGGCTCTCTTTTTACGAAACTGGTTCGGCGAGAGCCCTTCCAATTTCTTAAACGATTTGCTGAAATATTTTTCATCCGTGTATCCGGTGGCCTCGGCTACAGCCGAAATGCTGTAACGCTCCTTGTCAATATCGAAAGGTTTTTAAAGATGTATCAATTTCATTAAACAACTGGCGGGCGTTTAATGGAGAAGATGGAGATAAATCCGGTTCAGATTTTATTTATAGTTTGTACCTCTTCGGTTGGAAATCTAAGTTATGAAATGGATTTAGACACAAGAGAAATATTAATTTTTATGGGAGGTAAAGTATGGGAAATGATGGAGAGATTGAAAAGCTTAAAGAGAGACTAAATGAAATAGAATCACAACTTAAACAATTACAATGTTCAAAGAATGAATATAAACGATCTTCTTGGAAATATGTTATGGTTACTTCACTTATAACTATAAGTATTTGTTATTTATTGCTAGTTATTTTCGTAATAAGCAGATAACTCTGCGTATCATTTGGATGAACATGGACGATGGTTGTGCCCAACATCATGTTTTCCAAATCAGGGGTTGCGGCAAGGTTTTCAAAACTTGACTAAATAAACCAATTTCCATTTGCAAGCGGTGAAAACGGGTGTATACGATTTTCTATAGTCCATATTTTTATTCGAAAGAATTGTCTAGGCAATTCCCCTTACCAGACATGGGTTGCTTAAAGCAGCTTTGTCAATGAGCAGTCTTGAATTCCCAACCGGAATGAAAGATGGCATCTAGATTTAAGTAACCCCTCTAGCGTCCGTTTAATCAGCGAAAGTCCCAAAGCGAAGGAGACTTAATGTGCAAAATTTGTTTTGTTGCAGCATCTTTCATACAGGATAGATAAGTCCATGGCCAGTACCATATCGCATATAGGTGATGTCAGTGAGCTGAACCTTCTCAGGTTCGCCTTGATCAGACTGGAGTTTCAGAAGGTTTGGACTTCTTGGGATACTTTAGCCATTTTACGATACGGATTAGCTTGGCGAATGATAGTAACCAGTTTAAACTTACAGTTCAACCTTCATTTAGAGGGTCCCGTTTTTTTAGACAATTTTTTATTTTTGATAGTCTTCCGCCAGGATAGCGAAGTTGATATGATCCTCCCACTTGCCGTTGATTTTCAGATAATTCCTGCTGTAACCTTCCCTTGTGAATCCGTTCTTCTCCAGAACGCGCTGTGAAGCAAGATTGCGGGGCATTACATTAGCCTGAACCCGGTGAAGCTTGAGTGCTCCGAAGGCTACAATCAGGCAGAGATTAACAGCCTCGGTCATAAAACCGTGCCCGTTATATTTTTCAGCCATGGAATAGCCCAAATATGCATTCTGGAAGACCCCTCGGGAAACCATACTGAGCCGGATTGTTCCGATCAAGGTCCCGGAGGCACGCAAAAAAATACCGAAACCGTAAGCTTTGTCCAAATCGGCTTCCTCAACAGACTGCTGGACAACTGCCTGGTGCGAGGCAAGCGTGAAGGAAGCATCATCCTTTAACCCTTCAAATGGGGTGAAAAAGGGCCGGTTCTCATTGCGGAATTGATGGTAAGCTTTCGTATATCGGGGCTGGAGGAGCTGCAGCATGACGGACTTTCCCGAAAAACGTTCCTCTATGCCAATATAAGGTGTCATCTCTAGTCCTCCTTTTACTAAAACCACTTTCTTTATCTTATAGCGAACAATCATATTGTGCAAAAGGCCGTTCTCGCCTATACTCGCTTGGCTCCCTGCCCGAACCATTTTTTAACGTAATACACCAGAAGTCTCCTTATGCTGGCTGAACGAAAGGAAACCTATGAGCAATTCAAGGATGATGGGCTCATTCCCGTTTCCTGCTTAAAAATCCTGGATAAATAAGTACGGTGATTGATACCCGGGGGCAGCCGCCAGTTCTTCAATCGTCACCGGTCTTATATATTGATTCAAGGAAGAACTATCACTTTTCGGGGAGGATATAAGTCATGTCCAAGATTACGTTTTTAGGGGCGGGAAGTACGGTATTTGCCAAAAATGTACTGGGCGATTGCATGCTCACGGAATCGCTTTCGGGATTTGAGCTGGCGCTGTTCGATATTGACGGGGAAAGACTCCGTGATTCTGAACAGATGCTGCAAAACTTGAAGCAAACAACAGGCAGTACCTGCCGTGTTCAAGCCTGCACGGACCGGAAAGAAGCTCTGAGAGGAGCAAAATATGTCGTGAATGCTATCCAGGTAGGGGGATACGATTCTTGTACCATTACTGATTTTGAAATTCCGAAAAAATACGGCCTTAGGCAGACGATTGCGGATACGGTAGGGATCGGCGGCATTTTCCGCAATTTACGAACAATTCCCGTTATGATGGAATTTGCCGAAGACATCCGGGAGGTTTGTCCGGATGCCTGGTTTCTGAATTATACCAACCCGATGGCTGTCTTGACCAACGTTATGAATACCTACGGTGGGGTAAAGACGGTTGGGTTATGCCACAGTGTCCAGGCTTGTGTCCCTCACTTGTTCCATCAGCTTGGCATGGAGGAGGCCGGTGTACAATCAAAAATCGCCGGTATTAATCATATGGCCTGGCTTCTTGAAGTGACAAAGGACGGAAGGGACTTGTATCCAAATATTAAACGCCGGGCCAAACAAAAACAAAAAGAAAAACACGGAGATATGGTACGATTTGAACTGATGTTCAAATTTGGTTACTACGTGACGGAGTCTTCCGAGCATAATGCGGAGTATCACCCGTATTTTATTAAACAGACATATCCTGAACTGATTGATAAGCTGAATATTCCGCTTGACGAATACCCGCGCCGCTGTTTGCACCAGATTGAAAGCTGGAAACAAATGAAGAAAGATCTGGTTCAGAATAAAAATCTGGAACATCATCGCTCCCATGAATATGCCTCTTACATCCTGGAGGCTATGGAGACGAACCGCCCTTACAAAATTGGCGGCAACGTGATGAATACGGGGCTGATTACCAATCTGCCTAAAGACGCATGCGTGGAAGTACCGTGTCTGGTAGACGCAAGTGGAATCACCCCGGTCTATATAGGGGATCTTCCTCCTCAGCTGGCTGCACTTAACAGGACGAACATCAATACACAGCTGCTTACGATTGAAGCGGCCATGACGGGCAAAAAAGAGCATATTTATCATGCGGCCTTCCTTGATCCCCATACCTCTTCTGAATTATCCCTGGATGACATCGTCTCCTTGTGTGACGATCTGATTGAGGCTCATGGAGAGTGGCTTCCCAAATTTAATTAGATATATATGCTCAAAGCCTCCCGCATTAAGCGGGGGGCTTTGATTATATGAGGATATGAGGGAGGGGGGCTCTCCATTTTTTTCATAAGCCTCGGTTTCTTTGGTTTCTTCCGTTTTTTTTGGTTTCTTTTCATTCCCGTTTTTCTCCATCAGTTTTTTTCGGGGTGATGTTTTTTCTTTTTGCCCACCAGGAAGGTATCGATCATTTTCCCCCTGATATTCCGGACTTCCACTTTTATGCTTTTTGACGTCACCCGGATATTCGTATAAACTTGGGTATCTTCTCCATATAACGCTTCAAAGTATTCATAAGGTCTTTCCGGATAAAACTTAGGTCCCGACGAACCTCCAATCAGATAAACCGTTCCTTTTTCCTGTTCTCCGGCCTTGGCTCCGCCCTTCATCGGGAATGTTCTGGCATAGGCGTGGTCATGTCCCGTTAGTACCAGATCTACGCCTGCAGCTTCGAGAATAGGGGCAATGATCCGTTTAGTGGCGTCCTCCTCACGGGTCGGATTACTTTGATAGGCGGCACGATGGAAGGCCACGATTTTCCATCTTTTTTTCGTGGAGGAAAGGTCCTTTTTGAGCCATTCTGTCTGCTTTTTCAAAGCTTCTTCTCCGTCTTCTGAATTAAGGACCGTAAAATGGGCATCGCCATAGTCGAAGGAATATACCCACTCGGTTTCATCTTCCGGACCGTTTTTGGGCAATTCGAACATGGTCCGGAACGTATACTTGCCATCGCCAAATACATCATGGTTGCCGAGCATGGGGACGAACTTTTTGTCTGCGGAGTAAGCGCTTAGCACATGTTTAAAGGCATCCCACTGCTCCAGCTTGGCACCGTCTTCGACAATATCTCCGCTGTGTAAAATAAATTGGCTGTCGGGATAACGGGCAAATGCGTCTTGAAGCAGCTTACCATATAGCTGAAACTCTTCCTCCGTGTTGGCCTGGGAATCCGTTGTGAACAGGAAGCTGAAAGGCTTGGCACTGCGGTAATCGGTCTGCAATGTATGAAGTCCGCTCCATCCCTGTTCTGAGCCGTCTCCTACACGGTACGTATAAGAAGTACCAGGTTTCAGATTCCGGAGGGTAACTTCATGGATCAACATTTCCCCTCCCGAGTCTGTTATTAATGTTTCTTTCCCCTTCACCGTTTTGGCTTTTTTGGAAGGAAAGGCTTTCGCGTGTTTGGTTTCCACATATTGAATGATACTTCCTTTATGGAGTGGTCCGGTTTTCCATGTTAGGTTCTGCGAAGTTCTGGGATCTTCCGTCATGCCAAGTACAAGTTGTTCCGGCTTGGAACCGCCCAATGCCGGAACGATGGTAATTTGTGTAATTGAGCTGACTCCGTCACCTTTAATGGCTTGCAGTTTCCACGTAAGCCGGCTCAGCGTTAGCAGGCCCGTTTCCAGTTCGCCTTGTTTATTGGTAATTCCCAGTACAGGATTCAGTTCTGTATGGTGGACTGCATGTTGCCGGACCCATCCTTTCTTGCCTGATGGGGCAAACACTTCCAGGTAGGCATTCTGAACGTTCCCGGTAGATAATAGCCGCTGACCATGCTGCATCTCTTCCAGGGTTATGGCATTAGTATCAGGTTTATCCAAAATCATCGCCGTACTGGCTATTACTTCGGCAAGAAACTTGATTTCCTCTGGAGCCGTCCATTTCACCTGAGCTTCAGAGGCTGGTTCCCCAGAGGCTTCTTTTACTGTTACCGTAGTCGGCGAATAGAGCGAGAGCCCTTTTGCGGCAAGAGATAAAGCATAATTCAGACTCATCCCGTGCGGGGCAATAAACGCTGAAACTATCTCACCGCGCATATAGTGAAAGGAGCCTTCTGTCATACGGAGCCAGGTTGCTTTTTCCCCGGGAGCAAGCCTTGCATCCGGCCTTACCTTCAATGTGATGGAAGCGAGTGTCTCGGTACCTGTCAGCGCCTCATTGCCGGATAGTTCTTTGGTTTGAAGAACGATTTCTCCTTTTTCGTTGTCAGCCCGGTTAGCCCCGATATTGGAGTCAGTCAATTTATTGTTCATGGATACTTGTATCCCTGGAGTATCCGGATCAGCATCCACAACTTGAAGGATGTCCGGATCAAACGTAATCGTAGCTGTTGTTGATTCCAGATCCTTTAACTGCTTAAGAGCCAGCTCCACCTGATAAGTCGATCCTGCCAACAATTCCTTGGGAGCCTGCAGCGTGTATTGTGATCCTGCCGTAATTGTAAAGGACCATGAGGCTTTTGCCGGGTTTTCAAATTTGTCTTTGACGCGTACGGTTACCTGGTGATATCCGCCAGCCAAAAACGAATCCGGCCTATAGTTGATTTTTCCCGTAGACGGATTATAAGAAGGAGATACTTCTTTTCCATCAAGGAACATTTGGATGGAAGCTTCATCAATGCCGCTTCCACCCGGATTGTCCTTCACGACAGCACTGATTACAGGCTGATAGGCAGAGGTGCTTTGTCCGTCAGCAGGCGCAAATTCCGAGATTGTCGGGTTTATCAAATCGTCGCGGCTTTCCCCGTAGACGGCACGGATTTGATCAATCCAGACCGCAGCCTTGTTTTTATTATTATCGCTGGTTTCCATAACACGGGGTGCCATTTCCATTTTTAATGGAAGCTTAAACCCCTTAGGAATGTCTGCTTCGACGTATTTCCATCCTTCCCAGTCTATGCCCGGGTTTGGATCAGTAAAATTGACGGTAATTGCCGTTCCTGCACTGTCTCTTAGCTGTCCGCGGATCCAGTGCCCGTCTCCTGCTCCATAAAACCACATGCCGATTTTATCCGGGTAGCCTTCCAGTTCTATAGGGGTAACGGGCTGTGCATAAGCACCGGAAGTACCCTTTTGTCCGATAAAATCGTATTCCAGTTTCAGGGACTTTTTGCCGAAACGGACGTATTCGGGATTCGTTTCTTCGCTGACGGAAACGGAGTTATATCTGGCTCCACTTGCTTTCCAATGGCCTGTACCGTTTTCAAAGGACTCAAGAATAGCAGGTTCTTTACCTATTTCCACCTTCAGTTCGGCCTTAGCTGTTCCATATGCCAGCTCTATTGAACCTGAAGCATTCTCCTGCCCGGCTGTAAAAGTCCCGTCCGGTGCCATGGTGCCTATGCTTCCGCTGATTTTGTATTCATATAAGGACGGGTCCGTAATTACTTGTCTGTCCTTAAGCCATCCTTGCGCCCGGATGATGGTTTGTTCGCCTGGGCTAAGGGAGAGCTGAATTTGCGGAAGGGTAATTCTGTCCAACTTACCCACAACGCTCACATCCGCTGTCCCCTTGGCTTGTCTGTTATGGGCTTCAATTTGCCCCTCTATGGCATGATCCGCAGCCTGGAATATACTCTCTGAAGTAAAAGCTCCGACATCATCCAGCGTCTTCCAGATAACAGGTCCTGTCAAGCTTACAGGGTTGTCAAATGCATCTTGTCCTTTAGCTTCAAAAGAAGTATGGCTTCCTTTCAGCATAAGGGTCTGATGGGGATTTACCGCCAGTTTGGCCAGTCCTTGCTGAGGGGCCGAACTAATTACGAGGAGGGAGTTGGCTACGCTGCGTTCCCCGCCGTCTGATGGGCGGTTGACTACGCTTAATTGGCTGTCCCCCGGTTGTCTGGCCGCGAAAGTGGAGGAGCCGCCGCCATCCAGATTTAGAGCATTCACAGCCCCCATCTCTTTCATAAGAATAGCCAAATCCCCCAGTGAAATTCCTTCACTGTATCCGGGTTGCCGGCCATCGATGATCAGGAAGAAAACAGATCCGTCCTGCTTGATTCCTACTGCCGTACGGGGATGAATATTTTTTTGATCAGTGGAGGCAACATTACCGTTCTCGACAAGCATGTGAATGCCGCCGATTGCTTCTTGCATTTGATTCCAGGGAGCGGAAGAGGAGGTTGTTATCGCCACGGAATCCCCTGGCTGCATAGCATCCAGGACAGCTTTGGAAGATCCTTTTCCCGAAAGGACAAGCTTGCTGCGTTCAAGTGTTGTATTCCCTTGTCCGGAGCGAACCTGCTCAACCTTGGCCGTTACGGTTCCCTGTGTGCCAAGTGTGCCCTCAATAATGGACAGTACTACTTCTGTACCTGCGTTGTTGGTGTAAGTGGATTGATCGTAATCGAAAGTATAAAGAAAAAGCTCATTAGAGCCGCGGGTTTGATTGACCGCTTGAATTTGCAGTTCTTGCCCGTCCTTTGTTTGCAGTCTTACGTTCACATCCATATTTCCGATGAAAGCCTGTTTCTCTTTCGTTACGCCGAATATCCGGCCTCCGTCTCCGCCTGTCTGCAAAAGCTTTCCTTCATGTACCATCCCATTAAGCGGTACACCTGAAGAAGTATTGTAGAAATCTCCGTTAATTCCTCCTACAACCAGATGCCCGGTTCTGTGTACGGCCGCTGCCTGCTTAGTCACCTGCTGCATACCGGCGAGCTTTCCGTTAGACAGGCCCGATTCCAGGGTGATGTAAGAATTGTTTGTATCAACAGCCATTTGAAAAAGTTTAAGGGGCCCTTTGGGGGTTTTCATTTCCAGGCGGGATTGCGTAACTCCGGGTGCAACAGGAGGCTGGTCTTCATGTGTGATTTCTCCGATCGAACTTGAGAACCGGGCATAAGCCAATTGTCCCGGCAAGCCGGCCGGAAGCCCGCTGTTCAAAATGAGAACAGCAAGCATCAGCATCATTACTTTTCTCAACGTTCGGTACCACGGCGATGAGGTCCTCTTCACACAATTCACTCCTTCCAGCCTTTCGTTTTCACTCTGTTGCTTGCTTTGCTTTCATTAATACAGGCGGTCCACAGAGGTAATGACATAAGTGTAGATGTACCCGGTTTAGTCCTTGTATCCAAATAGCTCATCTGCTGTCCGGGCTGTTTTCTAACTGTATCGAGGATATGGGAGGGGGCCTGAATACTTCCGGTCCGTTTTGCTAAAAGACGGTAAAATTGTTTCATCAATCATCAACACCTCCAATTAGATATGAGAATGATGATGTCGATTCAAGTTGTAAGGATGCCGCTAACAGTCCTCCTTTCGTTAAAAGATAAAGACAACATACAATTTCTTACAATTTCATTATAAATTAGGGGGTGCTTCTGTCAATAAAATATTTCCTTAATAATTGAGTAAAATGAAAAAATATTTCATTAGTCGCATATCTAAGGTCCTATGGAATTCAAAATCAATTATATGTCTGATATTTGAACGAAATTAACGTTGACGTTAACGTTAAGCAGGTGTATAGTTTAAAAGTGGAATCGAAAGGTGAGATGAAGATGACATGGCTGAAAATTGACGATGTTGCCAAAAAGACCGGTTTGACTAAACGTTCTATCCGTTACTACGAAGAGATAGGGCTAATTCGCCCGCCCAAAAGAAGTGACGGCAGGGTTCGCTTATATACGGAGGAGGATGTGGAACGCCTCATCCGGATCATGGATGCCAGGGAAGTGCTTGGTTTCTCTCTTCAAGAGCTTCTGGAATTTATTGAGGTTAGCGATACCCTGCAGAATAAGCGTTCCGAATACAGGTCGATCCAGGACGAGGATGAAGAGGAACGGATTCAGAAACTGATTGATATAGAGGAGGTCCTGAAGCGGCAGATCGCTATGATGGAACAGAAGATGAAGAAGATCGAACTCTTTAAGCGGGATGCGGAATCGTTGCTTGAACGGGTTACGAAAGGATTGAATAAACGGCGTGGGAAAGAAAAGTAAATAGTTAACATCAGGAGATGAGAGGATATATGGATTTTCGAGAGAAAGAAGATAGACAGACAAAGACCGGTAGATATATAACCGTCTTTGCCTCCTTTTTGGCCTTTATGGGAATAGGGGTGGTTGATCCTATTTTGCCAGTAATCGCGGAGCAGATCGGTGCGAACGAATGGCAGGTAGAAATGCTGTTTACCGCCTACATTCTCGTATTGTCTCTAATGATGATACCTGCGGGATTGCTTAGCGCGAAACTTGGCGATAAACGGATGGTGGTTACGGGATTGCCTATTGTAACAGTATTCGCCATGCTCTGTGCCGTTTCAAATAATATTCCGCAGCTGGCTATATTCCGTGCGGGATGGGGCCTTGGTAACTCTTTGTTTATGGCCACGGCTATGACCTTGCTGATCTCTCTAACCCCCAAAATGAGAGACGCAGTCGGCTTATATGAGGCGGCTATGGGGTTGGGAATGGCAGGCGGTCCATTATTAGGAGGCCTTCTTGGTTCCTACAGCTGGAGGGCTCCCTTCTTTGCAACGAGTATGCTGGTTCTTTTGGCTTTTGTTCTGGTTATGATTCTGGTTAAAGAACCTGAACGGAAGGCAAAACGAAAGGTCACCGGAACTAAAGAGCTATTCCGGTTAATTAAGTACCGGCCATTTCTAAAAGTAGCGCTCTCCTCTATGTTTTATTACTACGGATTTTTCGTTATTCTGGCTTATTCACCGCTTGTACTTCATTTATCCGCGATTCAGCTCGGCTTCGTCTTTTTCGGGTGGGGGATTCTTCTTGCTGCCGGTTCCGCCGTATTGGCTCATAGACTGGAAGAAAGTTTCCGGCCCCAAGTGATCATACCGTTTAGTATAGTGCTTAGCTGTATTTGGCTGATCCTGCTTTTTGTGACCCAAACGGTTTGGCTGCAAGTAATCTTGATTATTTCAAGCGGGTTGATCCTTGGCCTCAACAATGCCCTGTTTACAAGCCATATCATGGAAGTATCCCCTTATGAGCGGTCTATAACTTCAGGAGCTTATAACTTTGTCCGCTGGATGGGTGCGGCCATCGCCCCTATCGCTTCAGGAGCTTTAGGCCATCTTCTGGCTCCGCGCAGCCCGTTTTTGGTTGCAGCCCTGATAGGGGCTTGCGGATTTATTTTCATGATAGTCCGTCCCAATAAGGAAGTTTTAGTTAAGAAATTGGAACTTGATCAGTAAAAGACGGTCTATACGGGAAATAAAAATCTAGCAGGTTGTTTGGCACATACGAGCAAATTTGATATGATGTCCTAGGTACGTTTTGGTTTCTGGACTCATAATCTGTTCTTGTATTAAAAAGAGTAAGTTTAGGAGAGGAACGACCAAATTAACGGCAAAGGAAGCGTGTCATAGTGCAGCAAGCGATAGCTATTTTGGATTCCGGAGTCGGCGGACTGACGGTTGTTAAAGAAGTGATGAGGCAGCTTCCGCAGGAGCAGATCATTTATTTCGGAGATTCTGCCCGTTCTCCTTACGGACCGAGGCCTGCAGATAAGGTCAAATTATTTACCCGCCAAGTTGTAGATTATTTAATCGAGTTTCATCCTAAGATGATCGTCATAGCTTGTAATACGGCAACAGCAGTAGCTTTGGAAGAGATTCGGCAAAGAGTAGCTATACCGGTTGTTGGTGTTATTTCCCCGGGCGCAAGGGCAGCGATTAAAATGACCAGAACAGGGTCAATCGGAGTGATTGGGACAGATGGTACAATCCGAAGCGGTGCTTATGAGGAAACGCTGAAAACCATTTCTCCCACTATTCAAGTGCATAGTCAGTCCTGTCCGCTTCTTGCCCCGATGGTAGAGAAGGGAATTTTCAATGGTGAGGAGGCACTTCAAGTTGTCGAGTCATCCCTTTTACCTTTACTTGATAAATCAATGGATTGTTTGATTCTTGGGTGTACTCATTATCCGTATTTAACTGACGTGATTGGCAAGGTGATGGGACCTGAAGTTTGCCTGATCAATTCTGCTGAAGAAACAGCAAGGGAAGTCAGTACCATTTTACAGCATCAGAACCAGCTGGCAACGGGGAAATTCAGACCGGAACACCGGTTTTTCTGCAGCGGGGACCCTGTGCTGTTCAAACAAATTACAGACATTTGGCTGAAAGAAGACATTACGGTAACGCCTGTAGAATGGCAGGCTGAACTGATTTAGGAACGTCAAGAACTTGGGTTCTTGGCGTTTTTTTGTAAAGATAACAATACCTCCAGCATACCTATATAACGAATCTTGCAAAAACTTGTAGGAGGTACAAGCATGTCATTTCGTTATGTCGTTCAAGAGGGAGATACGTGGCACCGCATTGCCAGGATCCATGCAGTGAACCTGTCTTCCTTAACTTCAATGAATCCGGGAATCAAAGAGACCGAATATCTGGTCCCGGGGGAAGTCATTCAAATACCAAGACAAACCAATAGGGAATATGTGGTACAGCCTAAAGAGACCCCGCTGGTTATTGCCAGACGGTTCGGGATCCCCCTTGAAAAGCTGATCGAAGCAAATGACGGTATAGATATGAAACAACTTCGGCCCGGCAGCAAAATTGATCTTCCGGCCGGTATACAAAACCGTATAGTCCGTATGGATCTTGAGTATGGATATAAAGAACTTCTGGAGGATCTGGATCAGTTTAAGCAGAGGTATTCCTTTGTAGAGGAAACTTGTATTGGTAGAAGTGTAATGGGGAAAAAGATCCCTGCGATTCGTCTGGGATCAGGGCCAAGAAACCTCCATATTAATGCTTCTTTTCATGCTAACGAGTGGATAACATCTTTAGTCCTTATGGCCTTTATGGAGGATTGCTGCGAAGCTCACCGAAGACAGGAAAAATTGTATGGGAAAGACATAACTTCCCTGTTCCATGGGGTAACTTTATTCGTGGTTCCCATGGTAAATCCCGATGGGGTACAGCTTGTTCAGGAAGGTATTACTGCCAGCCATCCGTTTTACGAAGAAATTCTCCGGATTAATCATGGATCGTTTTATTTCAGAAGATGGAAAGCTAATATCCGGGGGGTAGACTTGAATGATCAGTTTCCGGCTCATTGGGAAGAGGAGAAGAAAAGAAGAGGCGCAGAATCCCCTTCCATGAGGGATTATCCCGGTGAGAATCCGTTAACTGAACCCGAGGCAATAGCCATTGCTGAATATACGGAAAAGAACTGTTTCGATGCGGTTGTTGCTTTACATACACAAGGACAGGAGATCTATTGGAATTACAGGGATTATGAACCTAAAGAATCGGAGAAATGGGCTGAACGCCTTTCTTCTGTATCGGGTTATCGCAGTGTCCGGTTATCTGGAAGTGATGCCGGTTATAAGGACTGGTTCATTCAAACTTTCCGTAAACCCGGTTTTACGGTGGAGGCAGGGCTCGGTATTAACCCGCTTCCACTGTGGCAGACACACCAGATTAAGGATGAGATTGCGGCGATCCTGCTGGAATTGATGTCGGGTTAGCTTGCCTGTAAATAAAACAATGTCCGAGCCCGCACCCAAATTAACCGGCATCCATATACTGTATCAGTAATATGGGGGAGGGATCGGCCATGGCGGGAAAGAAGACAAAAGGGAGCAAGCAGGCAAAGTCCGAATCAGGGAGTGCGCAGTTTACGATGCGGGTGGTGGAGTCGTCTTTTTGCGAGGTATGCAAGCGGCAATGTGCAAGAGGAATCCGGTATCTCGCCCACATGTCAGTACCGGGAGCTATCGGCCAGGGAGTTCCTTGTATACTTACAAGAAAGCGAGTCTGATAATCCTATCGATTGAACCGTTGATGATGTATCTTCAACGGTTTGTTTTTTTGATTTGATTGTATAAAAGTTTTTGATTTGCAGCTATTAGTATGCTTGTCCTGATTAAAGGGGAGAGTGACGCTAAGGTTTCAGGATGGAATCCTATCGGAGGGTATTTGACAGCGAAAACCGCCTTAACCCTTGATGATTGCGTAGAGATGGCGGATAAGGGCAGAATATCTGACGGATACTAACAGTTGAAGGAGGGAACGAATTTTTATGAGAAAATTGTGGTCACTGCGCCATTGGAAACATGTTTTTGTCCGGGTCTACCGGCTTTTGACCTCTCCTGCCGTTTCCACTTTTGACAAGCTTCTGTTTCTTATTCCTGTTCTTATGTATTGGGTTTTGCCCGATTTCTTACCGTTTATGCCTATTGATGACATTGCCGTTACAATGGTGGCTACCAATTTTTTCTCAGGATATATGGAGCGTAAATACCCGGCTTCCGTAGAAATAAAAGAAAAAAAGCGGGGACGTTCTTCTTGAAACTATCCGTAAAGGACGGCTCAAAGCCGCCCTCCTTTTTGCAGTTATAA
>Ga0224751_1040_pt1 | contig 14010 bp, 13 predicted proteins | sample LIM_F_Vancomycin_FD_182073 | JGI IMG/M metagenome (GOLD analysis project Ga0224751, IMG submission 182073) | Enriched cells from gastrointestinal tract of the lab mouse from Pacific Northwest National Laboratory (PNNL), Richland, Washington... | ecosystem: Host-associated > Mammals > Digestive...
GCACTTCCTTTTCATCCCAGTCCATACGGAAAACATGGAAGCTGTCCGCCCAGTCCGCGTGTTTTTCCTGGAGCCATTTGAGCGGCGTGTAAGTGGTGCTCCATTTGCCCACGTGTTTTTTGGGGGAACCCCAGCAGAGATTGGCCAGATAGGTGGACTGGTAGTACTCCATGATGTCTATTTCCCCGCACATGGGCCACTTTTCCTTGACGCCCAAGGTCCAGAAAGCAGGCCACATGCCTTCCCGCGGGGTGAATCTGGCCCGGATTTCAAACCGCCCGTACAGCCAGGAAAATTTGCTGCGCGTCGTCAGGGAGGCAGAGGTGTATTCCGCCTCTTTCCGTGCCGTCTGCCAGTTTTTTCCCTCCGGATCGTAATGGGGGTTGGCATGTTTTTCCTTCCTGCCTTCAATAATCAGCATGCCGTCTTTGCAATAGGCGTTTTCCGGCTGGTACCATTGCGCTTCCTTGCACTTCCTTTTCATCCCAGTCCATACGGAAAACATGGAAGCTGTCCGCCCAGTCCGCGTGTTTTTCCTGGAGCCATTTGAGCGGCGTGTAAGTGGTGCTCCATTTGCCCACGTGTTTTTTGGGGGAACCCCAGCAGAGATTGGCCAGATAGGTGGACTGGTAGTACTCCATGATGTCTATTTCCCCGCACATGGGCCACTTTTCCTTGACGCCCAAGGTCCAGAAAGCAGGCCACATGCCTTCCCGCGGGGTGAATCTGGCCCGGATTTCAAACCGCCCGTACAGCCAGGAAAATTTGCTGCGCGTCGTCAGGGAGGCAGAGGTGTATTCCGCCTCTTTCCGTGCCGTCTGCCAGTTTTTTCCCTCCGGATCGTAATGGGGGTTGGCATGTTTTTCCTTCCTGCCTTCAATAATCAGCATGCCGTCTTTGCAATAGGCGTTTTCCGGCTGGTACCATTGCGCTTCCTTATTGCGGACGAAACCGTGTTCGTAATTCCATTTGGCAGGGTCCGGACGGCCGTCTTTGTCGAATTCGTCGTGCCAGACGAGTTCATAATCGGAATAATCCGCTTTTTCCACGACTCTCTCCGTTTTTTTGACGCCGTCACCATGGAGGGTGTAAAGCTGGGCGTGGAGGGGGGTGGACAACAAGGCCGCGCTGGCCAGGATGTTGAATAGAGGAGGAATGTTCATGGAAGAAAGTAAAGGTGTTTGTTACTGGTACGGGGCCGCGGGCGTTTTTTTGTCATTTTTTATCAGAGGGGGCTGAAGCCGCGAAAGCGGCTTGAGGAACGGAATAAATGTGTTAGGTTCGGCTAACAGTATGGGGTCCTGTCTGGACCCGGAACATCAAACATTCCGTTTTAATGACAATGGAAGAAAAGAACTATCTTGTTTCCGGTATGCATTGCGCCGGGTGTGCCGCCAAGGTGGAGCGCGCCGTGGAAGGATTGGAGGGGGTGGAGCGCGTAGAGCTGAATTTGCTGACGGGGAAGATGACCGTCTTGTTTGAAAAACCTGATTCCCCCGCCATGGAGCGGATAGCTCCGGTGGTGGAGAAAGCCGGCTTCCACCTGGCGGACTGGAAGGAGGAGCCGCTTGCCGGAACGGAGAGGGAGGAAAGGCTGGAACAGGAGGAAACGGGCGGCTCCCGCCTCGTTTGGTCCATTCTGCTGCTGGTTCCTTTGATGTATTTGTCCATGGGCCCCATGTGGAACTGGCCCGTCCCGGAAGGGAGTTGGGGGCTCTGGATGAATTGGTGGACACAAGGCATTCTGGCGGGCGCCGTCCTGTGGCTGAACCGGCATTATTTGATAAACGGCGTGCGGCAGCTTGTGGCGCTGTCTCCCAATATGGATTCCCTGATCGCCATCGGTTCCGGCTCCGCTTTTCTGTATGGGCTGTATTTGCTGGTTGCGGGGATGTGGCAGGGTTTCAGTGTGGAGGGAATGGAGCTGTATTTTGAATCTGCGGCCATGATCGTCACCCTGATTTCCCTGGGGAAATACCTTGAACGCCGCTCTTATCGGAAAACGAATGCCGCCGTAAAAGGGCTGGTGAAGCTGGTTCCCCAGGAGGCGCTGGTATGGCATGACGGCGCGGAGCGCGCCGTTCCGCTGGATGAAATTCGTTCCGGGGATCTGGTAGTGGTGAAAACCGGGCAGCGGATTCCGGTGGACGGCATGATTGAAGAGGGGCAGGCGGCTCTGGATGAATCGGACCTGACGGGGGAAAGCATGCCGGTGGACAGGGCGGCGGGGGACCGGGTGATCAGCGGAACGTTCAACCGGGCCGGGTATCTCAAAATCCGCGCGGAACGCGTGGGCGGGGATTCCACGCTGGCCCGCATGATCCGCCTGGTGGAACAGGCCAGCCAGTCCAAGGCGCCCATTGCGCGGCTGGCGGACCGGGTATGCTATTTCTTTGTCCCTGCGGTCATTGCCGTTGCCCTGGTATCGCTGGTTGGGTGGATGGCTGCCGGGGAGGGGTTTTCCTTCGCCCTCGCCAGGGCAATTGCGGTGCTGGTGATTTCCTGCCCCTGTGTCCTGGGGCTCGCTACGCCTATCGCCATTATGGTGGGGACGGGCAGGGGCGCGCGGCTGGGCATCCTGTGCAAGTCCGCCGGAGCTCTGGAAGCCCTGAGCCGCGTGGATACCGTCGTTTTTGACAAGACGGGCACCCTGACGGAAGGGGAGCCGCGGGTAGTGGCCGTGCTGCCGGAGGAAGGCATGGATGCGGACGCGCTGGTGGAAATGGCGGCGGCTTTGGAACAGGGTTCGGAACATCCTGTAGGAAAGGCTGTTTATGAACACGCCAGGCTTCTGAATTTGCCTGTCCGCGCCGTGGCGGATTTATCCGTGGTTCCTGGCCGCGGCATTGCCGGAACGGTGGATGGGGTGCCTTATGCGGTGGGCAATTCCGGATTCATGCAGGATAAGGGAATTTCCTGGAAGGAGGATGAAAGCCGCCTGCGGGAGTTCATGCGGCAGGGCGCGTCCCCGCTGTATGTGGGCAGGGGCGGATGCCCTGCCGGCGTCATCATGGTGGCGGATTCCCTGAAACCGGACAGCCGTGCGGCGGTGGACAGTTTGAAGCGGATGAACCTGCACGTCGTCATGCTGACGGGGGACAACGCCGCCACGGCGCGGCACATGGCCGGAGAACTCCACATTGACGAGGTGGTCTCCGACGTGCTTCCGGATGAAAAGGCCTCCCATGTGATGAAGATGGAGGAACGCGGGGACAAGGTGGCGATGGTAGGGGACGGCGTGAACGACGCCCCGGCTCTGGCCTGCGCCCGGGTGGGCATTTCCATGAAGTCCGGAACGGAGCTGGCGATGGAATCCTCCGACATCGTGCTGATGAAGAGCAACCCCGCAGGCGTGGCGGAAGCTGTCCAGCTGGGCCGCACCACGCTGCTCATCATCAGGCAGAATCTTTTCTGGGCTTTCTTTTACAACATCATCGGCATTCCGTTGGCCGCCGGGTGTTTATATCCCGCCTTCGGCCTTACGCTGAATCCCATGATTGCCGCCGGGGCGATGAGTTTGAGTTCCCTGTGCGTCGTATTCAATTCCCTGAGGCTGCGGGGGTTCACCCCACGCCTGGGGGGCCTGGGGAAATAGGGCGGCCTCTCCCCCACCGGCATTTCCCGTTCAGGAGGGCTGCAGCAGGGCCTGGGCCAGCGTGCGTGCGTGGTCTCCGCCGCCGCCCAGCATGCGGACCAGTTCATCCACCCGTTCTTCATGGCTCACCTCCCGCAGGCAGGAGATGGTGCGGTTGCCCGCGGATGCTTTCTGAACCAGGTAATGATGGGAGGCCAGGGCCGCTACCTGCGGGAAGTGCGTGATGGAGATCACCTGGTGCCTGTTTCCGAGCTGCTGCATCTTGAATCCCACAGCCCGCGCCACTTCTCCGCCCACGTTGGCGTCTATTTCGTCAAATACCAGCAGGGGGGTGGCATCCTTGTGGGCCAGGGCGCTTTTAATCGCCAGCATGATGCGCGCCAGTTCCCCGCTGGAGGCAATCAGACGGAGAGGCTTGGAGGGTTCTCCGGGATTGGGGCCAAACAGGAATTCCACCGTTTCCATTCCCTGTGAGCCCGGTTCCTGAAGGGGGGAGAGGCTCACTTCAAAGACGGCCTGGCGGAATCCCAGCTCCCGGGAGTGCCTGACGATGGAAGCCGCCAGCCTGGGCGCGGAGTCCTGGCGCGCTCTGGTCAGAGCCTGCCCGGCGGCGTCCATCTGCTTGCGCACGACGGCGATGGAGGCCCTCAGCTCTTCCAGGCGTTCCGTGCGGTGTTCAATGCGGTCCAGGCGGCTGGCCGCCTCCTCCCTCCGGGAGCAGACGTCCTCAAAGGAGGGGCCGTATTTCATTTTTAGAGATTCCAGCAGGTTGATGCGTTCCTCCAGCTGGAAAAGTTCCCGGGGGTCGCAGTCCAGTTCGGCGGAATAATCCGCCAGGCGTCCCTCAATTTCCTTGAGTTCCAAATTCACTCCCTCCAATGGAGCCAGCCACGCGGCGGTGGAGGCGTCCATGCGTTCCAGCTCATGGGCCGCCCGTGTCAATTCCCTCAATTGGGTCCCCAGGCCGGGCATATCCGTTTCCTCCAGCATGGAAAGCATTTTGGAGACCTGTTCCCGGAGCCGGGTGCCGTTGCGGGCGCGCTGCCAGCGTTCTTCCAGCGTGAGCACTTCTTCCGGAGTGAAGGCGGCGGAATCTATTTCATCCACCTGGTGGCGCAGCAGTTCTATTTCCCGTGCGGTGGCCGCTTCCGCATGTTCCAGGTCATCATAGGCCCGGCGCGCATCCTGCCATTGCCTCCAGGCGTCCGAATAGGCGTGCACCAGGGGAGCGTGCTCCCCGAAGGCGTCCAGCAGGGAAAGCTGCCTTTCCTGGGAGACCAGGGAGCGGTGGTCGCTGGGGCCGTGCATGTCCACCAGGCAGGCTCCCGCTTCCCTCAGCAGATTCAGGGTGCACGGGCTGTCGTTCAGGAACTGGCGGTTGGCCGTGGAAGAGATGAGGCGCTTGATAATCAGGTTGCCGTCTTCGCAGGGCGGGACGCCATGCTCGTTCAGAATGGCGTGCACGGGGGAGGATTCCGGCAGATGGAACACAGCTTCCACGCTGCATTGCTGTTCCCCGGAGCGGATGAGCGTCTTGTCCGCCCGTTCTCCCAGCGCCAGGCGTATGGCTCCAATAATGACGGATTTCCCCGCCCCGGTTTCCCCCGTGATGCAGATGAATCCGGAACTGGGTTCCCAGAGCAGCTGGTCCACAAGGGCCAGGTTTTTAATTTTCAGCAATGTAAGCATTCGGGCTTTGGATTTTGAATGCATTATGGCATCATTTGCCCTAAACGCAATCATGACCTCTGTGATGAACATTCTCTTTTTGGGCACAGGAACGTCCACCGGAGTGCCGCAGATAGGCTGCTCCTGCGCGGTCTGCACGTCCCCGGACCCCAGAAACAGGCGGTTGCGTTCTTCAATTTATGTGGAGGCCGCTGGCACCCGCCTCCTGCTGGATTCTTCCCCGGATTTGCGGCAGCAGGCCCTGCGGGAAAATATCACGGATGTGGATGCCGTTCTTTATACGCATGCCCATGTGGACCACGTGGGAGGTTTTGACGATTTGCGCGCCTTCTGCTGGCGCCGGTCCGGCGGCCTGCCCATGTATGCTTCTCCCATGACGGTGGACGCCCTGCGGACCATGTACGGCTGGGCGTTCGTTCCTAAACCGGGGCGGAGCGGGTACGTCAGGCCGGAGCCTCACGAGGTGACGGCTCCGTTCCGTGTGGGGAACGTGCTGGCGACGCCCCTTCCGGTGCTCCATGCCGGGGTGGAGACATATGCCTATCTCCTGGAAGCGGAAGGCCGGAGCCTGGTTTACATGCCGGATGTGAAAAGCATCCCGGCCCCGTCCCTGGAGAGGATGAAAGGAGTGGATTTGCTGATTATTGACGGACTGCGTTATCATCTGCACCCCACGCACATGTGCCTGGAGGAAACGTTGGCCGCCATTGCCGCCGTCCGGCCCCGCCGCGCCGTGCTGACCCACCTGTCCCATGATATGGATTACGGGATTCTTTCCGGCAAGCTGCCGGAAAACGTCATGCCCGCGTATGACGGGCTGAGACTGTCCCTGCCGTAATGCTCACGCTGCATGTTCTCAGGCCATGACTATTCCAGACAATTCTGACCGTCCCGGCGCGCGGATACCGTGCGAAACCAGAAACGTATTCGGCTTTTCCGTAGCCGTCAGTTCCGTGGAAGAGATGTCCGCTGCGCTGGCGGAACGCGCGCTGGAGGCGGAAGCTCCGTTTCTGGTGGCCGCGGCGGATGCCCATGTGGTAACCCTCGGCGTGCATGACCGGGATTACGGGAACGTGCTGGAACGGATGGACGTGATTTGCCCGGACGGTATGCCGGTAGTGTGGAGGCTGAACCGGAGGCTTTCTTCCGGGGAAAGGGAAGCGTGCCGCGTAAGCGGGCCGGATTTGATGGAAGCGCTGGTGCGTTCGAATGTGCAATATCCGGGCTTGCGCCATTTTTTGCTGGGCGGGGATGAGAAGCTGCTGGAAGCCCTGTCTGGGGCATTAAAGGAAAAATACCCCGGTTTTCAACTGGCCGGGGCGTATTCCCCTCCGTTCCGCCCTTGGACGGAGGAAGATCTGGAAAACATGCGGGAGGCGGTTGCTTCAAGCGGGGCCAATGTGGTATGGGTGGGGCTGGGCTGTCCGAAACAGGAGCGGTGGATGGCGGAGCAGAGGGAATTGCTGCCCCCCGCGGTTTATGTGGGCGTAGGGGCGGCGTTCGCTTTCCATGCCGGTACGGTGAAACGGGCTCCGCGATGGATGCAGAAGAACGGTCTGGAATGGTTGTACCGCATTTACCGAGAGCCGGGAAGACTGCTCAGGCGGTACGTGAAGCACAACAGCCTGTTCGTGTGGTACGTGCTGACGGGCAGATAGGGCCGTTTTTCCGGTGTGCGTCCCGGAGTAGAGCCGCGGGTTATTTTATCCTTGTGCCGTTTTCGTGCGGCCCTATCATGATTCCGTTTGAACCTAGACGGAAGTGGTGGGCGCTCTTCCCTCCTTCGTCTTTAACCTTGTTTTTCTTATGTTCTTTCGCCGTATTCCCCGGAAAAGCTGGTATGAAAAAACTGTGGAACGCGTTTTCAGGGACAGGAAACTGTGCGTGGAAAAGCTGCTCTCCTTCGGTTTCGTTCGTGTGGAAAGCGGTTTTCTGCGCAGGGCGGCATTGCTGGACGGCCAGTTCTGCATGGAATTGGCAATACACGCGGACGGTTCTGTTCATGCAACGGTGCATGATGCGGACGGGAAGAATATCCGGCATGCTGACCCGGGAACGGAGGACAGGTTGCGGACAAGAATGCTCCGCAGGGAATATGAGGAAGAACTGTGGCATATGGCGGAATGCTGCTTTGAACCTGATTTTTTCAAGGCGGCTCCCGCCCGGAGCCTCATCGCGCACATCCGTAAAGCTTACGGGGAGGAACTGGAATTCCTGTGGAGGAAGTTTCCGGGGAACGCAGTGGTGCGGCGGAAGGATACGGAAAAATGGTACGCCGCTTTTCTGGCTGTGCCGCGCTTGAAGCTGGGGGGCAGTTCCAAGGAACGGGTGGAGGTTTTGAACCTGCGGGTTTGTCCCGGTGAGTCCGGGATTCTTGCGGATAATCGCAGCCGTTTTCCGGCCTACCATATGAATAAGAAAAACTGGGTGAGCTTCTGTCTGGATGGAACCGTTCCCTTTGAGGAACTGGCTGCGCGCCTGGAAACCAGCCGGAGGCTTGCCGGAAAGTGAGCGCCTCCGGCGCGGGATGCCGGGAGAAACCGTCTTCCCGCCCCCGGATGGACGGCCGGAAAGGGGGTCTTGACCCGGAAAGAGGCGGAGCCTACAGTAAGGGCATGAACATAGAAGAAAAAGCTCTGTCCACCTTCCGCACGGCGCCCTGGCGCCACAACTGCGCCCAGGCCGTCTGCGCGGCCCTGGGCAGGGAGGATTTGCTGGAAACCGTTTCCTCCTGCGGTACCGGAAAGGCTCCAGACGGACTGTGCGGCGCCCTTTACGGGGCGCTGCTGTGTACGCCCGTGCAGTCCAGGGAGGAGCTGAGGCGGCGGTTTGTGGAAAAGCTGGGCTATTCCCATTGCAGGGAGTTGAAAAAAGAGGGGGCCGTGCCATGCCGGGATTGCGTTGCCTCTGCGGCGGTTCTGGCTTTTAACCTGAGGGAGTGAACGCAGAATGACACTGCCGGATTCATGGTTTTTCATGAAAAAAGAGTCTATTGGAATGAAACCAGATAGAATAACATCATGAAAAAATTGATCTATATGATAGCGGCAGCGGCCGTTGCGATTCCGGTGGTGGCCCTGGCCCAGGGAGCCTGCGGCAGCGGCTCCTGCTCCAAGGGAGACAAGGACATGGCTGAAGCCAAAGAGCACATGAAAGAGGGCGCCAAGGCTGCCAAGGACGCCGCCTCCGAAAAAATGAAGGAAGGCAGGCAGGCTGCCAGGGACGCCTACGAAAAGGGCAAGGAAACCGCCAGGGATGCTTATCAGGACAGCAGGGACGCCGTTGACCATGCGGCGGACAGGGCTGCCGATAAGGCCGAAGCCGTCGGTGACGCTGTGAAAAACGGTTAATTCAAACGATGAACAATAAAAATATTTGCTTATTATGTGCGAATCCAAGGATCATATGAATAAGGGCTGCGGATGTGCGAACGATGCCGCTTCCGGCAAAATGGAGGAAGGCAAGCACAAGATGAAAGACGCCTGCGAAAGAGGCAAGGAAGCCGTCAAGGACATGGCTGAAAGCGTGAGCGACAAGGCCAAATCCATGATGGACAAGGATAAGAATTCTTAGTCCCGGCGGCAGTTGAAGCAAGCCGTTTCCCATTCTTCATCCCGTACGCGGGATGACCTCCCCTTGTCCGGATTTCCGGACGAGGGGATTTTTATGCGGGCCGGTTTTCCGGGGAAGGGGTGTCCTGTTCCACGGTCTGGAGGGCATGCAGGCTGATTTTATGCCTTTTGCATAATTCCTCCACCCGGTCGCGTTCCAGCAAGATGGTTTTGCCCGCTTCCAGGGCGATTTGCCTGATGCCGCATTCCGCGCACGTTTCAATGGTGACGGGGCCGACTGTCGGGATGTCGAAGCGCATGTCGTGCCCCAGGCGGGCCACTTTGGCCAGCGTAGCCGGTTTGCCGTTGCCCAGTTCCCCACCGCGGCGTATGCAGTTGTTGGTGCCTTCAATCGCTTCCACGGCGATGACGGTGCCGCCGTGCACGATGACGGACTGCCCGATGTGGAGACGGCTGATTTCCTTGGCCGTCTGCATGCCGAAGCGGGCATCCTCCCATTGTTCAGGCGTGGGAGGCGGTCCGGCGATATGCCCCGGCTGCGGCATGTGCTCCTCCATGTAGGTGGAGGCCGGGAGGATGGTGAAGCCTTCCTTTTCCGCTTCCGTGATGACGGCCCCAAGCAGGGAGTCCGCATTTTTTTCCGGCATGCGCATCAATACGGAAAGGGCGCGAAGGTCCGGACGGAGGGAAAGAATGTTCTTCGGATTGATGCCGCCGGCCATGATGACGTTCCTTACGCCGTGCTTTTTCAGGAAAGTGAACGGCTTGCTTATCTGGCCCACGCTGAATTCCTGGTAAGCGTCGCACAGGGGGATGACGGCGGGGTTGGTTTCCCCCTTGAACCCTACGGCCACGATACGCAATTCCGGCGTCCGGCGGCGTGCGCCCCGGACAATATATTCCGGATAAACGCCGTCTCCGGCTACCAGGCCTAATACGGGCGGGTCTGTTGTCATGCGGCGTGAAGCTGGGGAACGGGGCTGGTTACAGGTATTCCGGGCGCTGGAGCAATTCCGCCACGCGCTTGAGCAGGCGGCCGATGTCTGCTCCGTCCACCACGCGGTGGTCTCCCGTAGCCACGATGTTGGCCTTGGAGATGGGGATAAACGCCTCCACTTCGTCACTCCAGACCGGGGTTTTGGTGACGGCCCCCACCCCTAGGATAATGGATTCGCTGGGCATGGGCATAGGTGCGGCAAAGGTGAGGCCGAAGCCGCCGAAGTTGGTGACCGTGGCGATGCCGCCCGTGCTGTCTTCCGGAGCCAGCCTGCGGCGGCGCGCCTGGGCAATCAGCCTGTTATAGTCTTCCAGCAGTTCTTCCATCGTCCGTTCGTTCACGCGGCGTAGTACGGGAACCATGACGCCGTCCGCCACCTGGGCAGCGATGCCGATGTCGATTGTTTTGGGAGAAAGAATGTTTTCCCCCACCAGGTAGCCGGCGCATTCCGGGCTTTCCGCCAGGGCCAGGGCCAGGGCGCGGGCAAAGTACAGGGTGATGCCGGGCCGCAGCGGGGAATTTTGCCTGTGCTTGATGAGGGGGTCCATGAATACGGGACGCCCGGCGGAGGCCAGCGGGCGCGTCCAGCTGCGGCGCATGGCGTCCGCCACGGCCAGCCGCATGGATGAGGCCTTGCGGTGCGGCCATTGGCTGACATATTCCAGGAATTCTTCCAGGTCGTCAATGGTGACGCGTCCGCCCGCCCCGGAACCGGAGATGAAAGCGATGTCGGAGGCGCTCATGCCCAATTCATCCATGCGCGCCTTCATCCGGGGGGACATGTAGTGCGCGCCCTTCATGCCGGCGGGTACGGGGAGGCCGCGCACGCTGGGCTGGACTTTCAGGTCCGTTCCGTTTTCCTGATAGGATTCCCCCGTCACCCCGAAGTGGACGCCTGCGGGTTTTTCCTCCCGGGGAGGGGCGGAGGGCGCGGCCTGGGGAACGGATTCCGGACTGGCTGGAAGGGACGGCTGGGTGGAATCTCCGGCCGGAGTCGCTCCGGAACGCTCAATTTCCTCTTCCGTGGCCTCAATCATGGCCATGCAGGCGCCGACCACGACGGATTCCCCTTCCTTGATGAACACATCGCTCAGGATGCCGCCGCACATGGTGGTGACCCCCATGGTGGCCTTGTTGGTTTCTACCTCAAAGATTTCCTGGTCGGCTTCTACGGTATCGCCCTGGGCCGCCAGCAGGCGCAGCACAGTGGCTTCCGCAATGGAATCCCCGAGCTGGGGCATCAGAATGGGTACTTTAGGCATGATGGAAACTGGGTTGAATCAAATGGATAGAAGATGGCGGATGGAGGCGGCAATGGATTCCAGCGTGGGGCGGTGCGCCTTCCAGAGGTTGGGGTGCTGGGGGATGGGGGTATCCCGTGCGTTGAGCCTCTGGGGCGGGGCATCCAGCAGGTGGAAGCCTTCCGCGACAATGCGTGAAACAACTTCCGCCGTGACGCCTCCCCACGGAAAATCTTCCCCGACGACCAGGACGCGGCCGGTGCGCGCTACGGAGGCGATAACGGTATCCATGTCCAGCGGGCGCACCGTCCGAAGATCCACGACCTCCACTTCATAGCCGCTTTCCTTCTCAAGCAGGTCCGCCGCACGCACGGCTTCCGGCACCATGGCGCTGTACGCCACCACGGTGGCATGCTTCCCCGTGCGGGCGATCCGGGCCGTGCCGAACGGGATGACCGGGGCTTCCCGGTAGTTGTCCTCCGCCTTCAGCCAGCGGTACAGGAACTTGTGCTCCAGAAAAATGACGGGGTCCGGAATTTCCACGGCCTGGCGCAGCATCCAGTAAGCATCCGCTACCGTGGCCGGAGTCATGACGTGCAGGCCCGGATAATGGGCGAACAAGGCTTCCAGACTCTGGCTGTGGAAAGGGCCGGTGCCGGGGGTTCCCCCGCAGGGCAGGCGCACCGTGATGTTGGCGGGAATGCCCGTGCGGTAGTAATGGGTGGCCGCCATGTTGACAATCTGGTTGAAAGCGATCGTGCTGAAGTCGGCAAACTGGACTTCCATAATGGGCTTCTTGCCCATGACGGCGGCCCCGGTCACCATGCCGGCCATGGCGTCCTCACTGATGGGGGCGTCAATCACCCGGTCCGGGAACAGCTCCTTGAGGCCCTTGGTCGCTTTGAAAGCGCCGCCGAAAACGCCTATGTCCTGCCCGTACAGAAAGACGTCCCTGTCTTCCGTAAGCAGGTCTTTCTGGGCGTCGTGGATGGCATCAATGTATGTTACGCTCATGGGAATATTCCGTTTGCTGGCTTAATAAGGTCTCCATACCGTGGCGTTCCAGTCTTCCCGGAAGGGGTCCGGTTCCGGTTCCCGCTGCGCGGTGGCTACGGCCAGCTGGACTTCATCGGCATACTGTTTTTTCAAAGCCGCCGTTTCTTCCGGCGTGAGCCAGCCGGCTTCCAGCAGCTGCCGTTCCGCGACTGCCACGGGGTCTTTTTTTTCATATTCCTCTTTCAGCTCCCTGGGGATGTAGGAGGCGTCGTCATGTTCCCCGTGCCCGCACATGCGGAGGGTCTTGGCAAGCACCCACTGGGGACCCCGGCCTTCCCTCGCGTTATTGACGGCGGTCCGGAAGGTTTCCAGCGTGGCCATGAAGTCCGTGCCGTCCGTTTCATGCACGGTGAATCCGTAGCCGCGGCCCCTGTCCGCCAGGGAGGCTTCTCCGAATTCCCTGATATTGGGGGTAGAGTAGGCAAATTGATTATTGGTTACCACGAGCACCAGAGGCAGCCGCTCCACGTTCGCCATATTGGCGGCTTCGTGAAAAGCACCCGTGGACGTGGTGCCGTCGCCGCAGAAAGCTACTCCCACGGGGCCGGGCAGTTTGCCGTCCAGGCGCTTGGCGAAAAGGCAGCCGATGACGAAAGCCACCGTGCTGCCCAGATGGCTGATGGGAGCCATATAGCCTTCCGCTGGCAGGCCCCGGTGGACGTTGCCGTCCCGCCCTTTCATATATCCCAGGGCGGAACCCAGGTAGGCGCGTGCCGCTTCAATAATCGGTTCCCCCCAGGTGACGCGTGCCGCCTGCTCCCGGATGAACGGGGCGATTACGTCATAGCCGGCAGTCAGAAAGACGCCTCCGCATGCGGCAATCGCTTCATGTCCGCGGCCCAGGTAAACGCCCCCCGTAATTTTGCCCGCTTTGTAAAGGCTGGAAATTTTGGTGTCAAAGGCCCGCGCCAGCAACATGGCCTTGAAAGCCCTGACGGCATTTTCCTTTAAGTCCGGTTGTGTAGTGTCGCAATGTGCCACCCCATTATTTTATATGCTGCATAAGGAAATGCAATGCCATTTCATGAAACTGCCTGAGACTTTGTGTCCGCAGGCGCGGGGCCGCTCCTCAGGGCGGCGGAGGTTCGCGGGGGGCGGTTCCCGGCTGGCGGGAGCGCTTTTGCATCTTCCGCTCCCGCCGGCGGATGCGCGGAAATTTCCGGATTCATTTCCCACCCGGCGGCAGGCTGCATCTCAGTTCGAATTTGGGATTTGCCACATCGTAATCTCCGGGAAACAATTCCGTCTCCATAATGATTTTATCATATTCCTGCGCAAAAAGGTCCGGAAAAACGCCGGGCGCCTCCGCAATGCTGCTTTCCTGCCTGATGGCGCAGAGAAAGGAGGCGGCGGGCAGACGCATGATTTCCTTCATCCGCCGGGCGTCTCTTCCGGCCGCTTCCACCTCCACATACAGGAACTGCTCCGTCCCTGCTTTCCGGTGGAAGGAAAGCAGGCCGGCTTCCGCGCCCAGCCGCAGCTGGCAGCGGTTAATATCGTCAAAGATGCGGGTGATAAGAATGTTATCTCAGTTCGAATTTGGGATTTGCCACATCGTAATCTCCGGGAAACAATTCCGTCTCCATAATGATTTTATCATATTCCTGCGCAAAAAGGTCCGGAAAAACGCCGGGCGCCTCCGCAATGCTGCTTTCCTGCCTGATGGCGCAGAGAAAGGAGGCGGCGGGCAGACGCATGATTTCCTTCATCCGCCGGGCGTCTCTTCCGGCCGCTTCCACCTCCACATACAGGAACTGCTCCGTCCCTGCTTTCCGGTGGAAGGAAAGCAGGCCGGCTTCCGCGCCCAGCCGCAGCTGGCAGCGGTTAATATCGTCAAAGATGCGGGTGATAAGAATGTTA
>Ga0224751_1003_pt7 | contig 13502 bp, 7 predicted proteins | sample LIM_F_Vancomycin_FD_182073 | JGI IMG/M metagenome (GOLD analysis project Ga0224751, IMG submission 182073) | Enriched cells from gastrointestinal tract of the lab mouse from Pacific Northwest National Laboratory (PNNL), Richland, Washington... | ecosystem: Host-associated > Mammals > Digestive...
AGGGGAAGAATGCAGGGAAAAGCTTTGGAATATGAATCCTCATACGGATGAAGAATGGGAACAATGGAATGAATGGCTCCAAAAAGCCAGAGCCTATTCCGTCGCGATTTCCAGCCAACTTCTTGAAAAATACTTGAATTCGGGAGACATTATGCGTATACAGGAAGGAGTGGATATTTATACAACAATACCTAATAAATATGATCCATTTCTGGGCTTTCTCACAGATCCCGGAGAGACTTCCGGTGCGCTGACCGTTTCCCGGATTTAAAAATTTCAACAGCTTTATATTCATGCTTAATCAAATCGAATTTAAGGTCTACGGGAAATATGCGCTTTTCTCCGACCCTCTCACCCGGATAGGCGGAGAAAAATGTTCTTATCAAATTCCCACTTATGAAGCCCTGAAAGGAATTGTAAAGGCGGTGTACTGGAAACCCACCCTGATCTGGTTAATTGACGAGGTGAGAATAATGCGCCCTATCCGTCTGGTTCCCAAAAATATGAAACTGATCAAATATCATGAAGCCGGGGCGGATTTATCCGTATATACCTACCTTCAAGATGTGGAATATCAAGTCAAGGCTCATTTTGAATGGAACATGTACCGTCCGGATATGTCCAAGGACCGGATCGACGGCAAGCATTATGAAATTGCCCGGCGCATGATTGACCGCGGAGGACGTAGGGACATCGCGTTGGGAACCAGGGAATGCCAGGGATACGTGGAACCATGCCGGTTTGGAGAAGGAAAGGGATTCTATGATCAATATGGAGACACCTCCTTTGGACTCATGTTCCATGGTTTCAATTATCCGGATGAAACGGGAAAAGAGGAGCTCTCCATACGTTTTTGGCGTCCGGTCATGGAAAATGGAACGATCCGCTTCGTGCGCCCTGAAGCATGCGAAATTGTCAAGCATGTACGCCCCATGGCGGCATGCCCGCCAAGATCCAGCGGACTGAATGATCTGAGCCTGGGAGAATGAAAGGAAAAAGAAAACGATGAACTGGATGTACGCCTTATACGCCACCTATGAACAAAACCGTGATTATGTGGGTCGTATTGACAAAGAACCGGCCCACGGCAACAGGAAAGAACGCCTCATTACCCCTCTTCTGCCGCTGTACCACAGTATGCAGAATGCTCACATCACCATCACATTGAACAAACGGGGAGAGCTAATTGATGCATCCCTCAACAATCAGAACAGTCAACCCACCATCATCCCCGTTACGGAAGCCTCAGGAGGACGCACCAGCGGAGCCTGTGCCCACCCTCTGTGTGACAAGCTCCAATACGTGGCAGGTGATAACGCTGACTATTTCCCTCCGGAAGAATCCCCGGCCAAACGGACCAAACAACTCAAAACCCTGCAGGCATCCTACGAACAATATGAACAGCAATTATCGGAATGGGCGGCGTTTGACCCCGGGAATGTCAAACTGAACGCCGTTCTGGCCTATATTCGTAAGAAATCCCTGATCAGGGACTTGATCAAGGAGGAAATCCTACATGTGGAAGATTCCACCAACACTCTGCTTCCTGTATGGAAAGGGGAAGAATGCAGGGAAAAGCTTTGGAATATGAATCCTCATACGGATGAAGAATGGGAACAATGGAATGAATGGCTCCAAAAAGCCAGAGCCTATTCCGTCGCGATTTCCAGCCAACTTCTTGAAAAATACTTGAATTCGGGAGACATTATGCGTATACAGGAAGGAGTGGATATTTATACAACAATACCTAATAAATATGATCCATTTCTGGGCTTTCTCACAGATCCCGGAGAGACTTCCGGTGCGCTGACCGTTTCCCGGATTTAAAAATTTCAACAGCTTTATATTCATGCTTAATCAAATCGAATTTAAGGTCTACGGGAAATATGCGCTTTTCTCCGACCCTCTCACCCGGATAGGCGGAGAAAAATGTTCTTATCAAATTCCCACTTATGAAGCCCTGAAAGGAATTGTAAAGGCGGTGTACTGGAAACCCACCCTGATCTGGTTAATTGACGAGGTGAGAATAATGCGCCCTATCCGTCTGGTTCCCAAAAATATGAAACTGATCAAATATCATGAAGCCGGGGCGGATTTATCCGTATATACCTACCTTCAAGATGTGGAATATCAAGTCAAGGCTCATTTTGAATGGAACATGTACCGTCCGGATATGTCCAAGGACCGGATCGACGGCAAGCATTATGAAATTGCCCGGCGCATGATTGACCGCGGAGGACGTAGGGACATCGCGTTGGGAACCAGGGAATGCCAGGGATACGTGGAACCATGCCGGTTTGGAGAAGGAAAGGGATTCTATGATCAATATGGAGACACCTCCTTTGGACTCATGTTCCATGGTTTCAATTATCCGGATGAAACGGGAAAAGAGGAGCTCTCCATACGTTTTTGGCGTCCGGTCATGGAAAATGGAACGATCCGCTTCGTGCGCCCTGAAGCATGCGAAATTGTCAAGCATGTACGCCCCATGGCGGCATGCCCGCCAAGATCCAGCGGACTGAATGATCTGAGCCTGGGAGAATGAAAGGAAAAAGAAAACGATGAACTGGATGTACGCCTTATACGCCACCTATGAACAAAACCGTGATTATGTGGGTCGTATTGACAAAGAACCGGCCCACGGCAACAGGAAAGAACGCCTCATTACCCCTCTTCTGCCGCTGTACCACAGTATGCAGAATGCTCACATCACCATCACATTGAACAAACGGGGAGAGCTAATTGATGCATCCCTCAACAATCAGAACAGTCAACCCACCATCATCCCCGTTACGGAAGCCTCAGGAGGACGCACCAGCGGAGCCTGTGCCCACCCTCTGTGTGACAAGCTCCAATACGTGGCAGGTGATAACGCTGACTATTTCCCTCCGGAAGAATCCCCGGCCAAACGGACCAAACAACTCAAAACCCTGCAGGCATCCTACGAACAATATGAACAGCAATTATCGGAATGGGCGGCGTTTGACCCCGGGAATGTCAAACTGAACGCCGTTCTGGCCTATATTCGTAAGAAATCCCTGATCAGGGACTTGATCAAGGAGGAAATCCTACATGTGGAAGATTCCACCAACACTCTGCTTCCTGTATGGAAAGGGGATAAACAGGAAATGCCCGCTATCTTTGAAATTCTGGGAGCGTCCACCCAAGAAAATGCGTTCATAAGATGGAAGATCAACAACAAGGATGGAAACCCTCCGGAAGTGTATGAAGACCCCGCCATGTACGAATCCTGGCGAATTTATACGGAATCCAAGGCTAACAAAGAAGGGATGTGCTATGTCCTGGGAAAAACAGCACCTCTGGCAACCACTCACCCGGCACGCATCAGAAACGCCGGAGACAAGGCCAAACTCATTTCTTCCAATGACAGTTCCGGCTATACCTACCGCGGCAGATTCATTGAAGCGGATGAAGCGTGCGGAGTAAGTACGGAAGTCACCCAAAAAGCCCACAGCGCGCTTCGCTGGCTTATCTCCCGCCAAGGCTGGTATGATGGAGATCTTGTCGTTCTCGCCTGGTCTCCCGGTCTGTTGAAAGTTCCGTCTCCCTGCGGCAATGTGCAGGAATGGGAACACTACACGCCCGACCAGCCAACACCGAATGACCAGGTCACCCAATTGGTTAAGCAATTTAAAAAAGAACTCTCCGGAGGAGGAAAAGAGCTGCTGCGGACATCATTGAATGAAAACGATATTAAAAACCGTGTTCTTGTTCTCAGCTTGAATTCTGCGTCGCCGGGGCGCATGTCCCTCTCCAGCTTTCAGGAATTTACCGTCTCCGAATACCTTAACAACCTGCTTTCCTGGCATTCCAAAGCCAGTTGGAAACAGCACCTTCCTAAAGACAAGGAAGGAAACGACCGATCTTATATTGGCGCGCCGTCTATCTCCATGATTGTCAAAGCAGCGTATGGAATAAAGGTAGACGATAAACTACGCAAACACGCCCTCTCCAGACTACTACCCTGTATTCTTTACAATCTACCCATCCCTCCGGACCTGGAAAAGCAATGCGTCATCCAGGCATCCAAACGGCATGCCATGGAACGGTGGGAATGGGAAATGACCTTGGGAGTATCCTGTTCCGTTTATCTTTATAACCATCCACAAACAAATACTTCGTCCTCAGATACCATGAGCCTTGATCCAAAAATCACAGATCGCAGTTACCTCTTCGGCCGTCTTTTAGCCGTTGCAGAAGCCATCGAAACATCAGCGTTAAATATCACGAAAACCTCCCGCCCCACCAATGCGGAAAAACTTATGCAGCGGTTCCAGCAAAGACCGTCAGAAACATGGTCCATGCTGGAAAAAAGCATTCAGCCCTATCGCAACATTTTGAAAAAAAATGAAAACACCGTTTCTTTCTTGAGAAGCTATGATGCTTACATAGACAATATCATGGAAACATTCCTCATGGGACAATTCATGGATAACGGGCCATTAACCGGAGCCTACCTCCTCGGTTACCACTGCCAGAGAGCCTTTATTTACAAAACTAAAGAAGAAAAAAATGCTGAACTGGCAAAATAAATCTTAGAATAAAACATTAATTCAACACTATAAAACCACATCATGAGCCTTAATCATAAAATCGACTTTGCCGTCATCTTTACCGTTACGAACGCTAATCCCAACGGAGACCCTCTCGATGGCAACCGGCCCAGAACCACCTTGGAAGGACTCGGAGAAATCTCTGATGTCTGTCTTAAAAGAAAAATCCGCAATAAACTGATGGACATGGGACAAAACATCTTTGTCCAGTCAGACGACAGACGTGTAGACGACTATAAAACATTGAAAGAACGTGCTACTTCCATCCTGAAACAAAAAGGTACGTCTGCTGAACTGGCACAAAAAGCCTGTCAGGAATGGTATGATGTGAGAGCTTTTGGACAGGTTTTTGCCTTAAAAGACAAAGATGCGGCAAAAGGCACCGGCGTCTCCATAGGAATCAGAGGCCCAGTCACCATTCAACCAGCCTTTAGCAAAGATACGGTGAATATCACTAGTACACAAATTACGAAAAGTGTCAGCAATGACGGAGACGGCAGCAAAAAATCTTCCGACACCATGGGCATGAAGCACCGGGTGGACAAGGGAACCTATGTCTTCTTTGGAGCAATCAATCCACAGCTGGCAGAACTCACAGGCTTCTCGGATGAAGATGCCTCCATTTTCAAACAAGTGCTTCCTCAGATGTTTGAAGGAGACGCCTCCTCTGCTCGACCGGAAGGCAGCATGTCTATTCAAAAAGTCATTTGGTGGGAACATAACTGTAAAAGTGGTCAATACTCTTCTGCGAAAGTCCACCACTCCATTGAAATCTCCGAGGATGGAAATATTGTAAAGAAATATGATCTACCGGGATTAACCCCGGAAATGATTGAAGGCTTCTGAGCTGTTTCTTTTCACGAATGTCAAAACACCCTTCATTTTTAGTGAAGGGTGTTTTTAATGAGCGTTATAGCCAACTGCTCCTTCTCATTCTAGGGATATTAGGTCGTTCAATCTACGACATCTAAATCCACGCACTCATGAGAGTGCGACAAGCTTTGGCTATCCGGCTAAACGACGTGACGGAAGTTTCAATCCACGCACTCATGAGAGTGCGACTATTGCAAGAATACAGCATGCCCGGCCAGTACAAGTTTCAATCCACGCACTCATGAGAGTGCGACGTGGGAGCTTTTCTTCCTTTGCTCTCCCCTGACGTTTCAATCCACGCACTCATGAGAGTGCGACGGAAGCCCTGGCTGCGGAGAAGCAGCGGGAAGAAGTTTCAATCCACGCACTCATGAGAGTGCGACCTGCGGGGCCGGTCATATCGTCAATGTCTTGCGGGTTTCAATCCACGCACTCATGAGAGTGCGACACAATGATTATCTCCATGAATTCTTGCGATAACTGGTTTCAATCCACGCACTCATGAGAGTGCGACGACAGAAGAAGAAATTAAAGCCCTGCAAGACGAGTTTCAATCCACGCACTCATGAGAGTGCGACATGAATACCACAATCTGCAATCCTACCGATTCCGTTTCAATCCACGCACTCATGAGAGTGCGACGTGAAGTAGTGTTCTCCACCGCAACGGGCAACAAGTTTCAATCCACGCACTCATGAGAGTGCGACTTCCCCTTAGAGTTCAAGATGTTAGTTAATCCTGTTTCAATCCACGCACTCATGAGAGTGCGACAGGCGTCGGAAACTGGTCCGGCCCGGTGACGTAAGTTTCAATCCACGCACTCATGAGAGTGCGACGTAGGCGACGAAATTGAAGAAGCCCTGTGGAACTGGTTTCAATCCACGCACTCATGAGAGTGCGACATGGCGCCTTCCCTCACTCCGCGCTGAAGGATAGGTTTCAATCCACGCACTCATGAGAGTGCGACGTTTCGAGCTTGAGAACCTTGTCCAGCTCAACCAGTTTCAATCCACGCACTCATGAGAGTGCGACAATTCATTGATAGAATACTTTTCCCTTTCTTTCAGTTTCAATCCACGCACTCATGAGAGTGCGACAGGTGACGATGTAGCCTTCCTCGGTGGCTTTCTGGTTTCAATCCACGCACTCATGAGAGTGCGACTTCCGGGGACTGGAGCATGTTGATGCTCTGACGGTTCTGGTTTCAATCCACGCACTCATGAGAGTGCGACCCTGGGCGTCTATGGCACTAATTATCAACAGTGCAACGGGCGTTTTGCGCCAACCTCCCATGGGAAGTACAAAGATTCCAGGTCGTAAAAAGAGATGATAGTTGTCAAGATCAGAACCCCAACGGATTACGAAAATCGCCGGTATTCCGGAAATTTCCTGTGAGCTTGGGGTCGGCGGAAGGAAGACCGGGAGAGGAGCTTTTCATACGTTAAAAAGCCCGCATCTCCGGCAACCAAGGCCTGTGCACGATGCGGAAACATCCTAGCCTGTTCCCTCTTTCCCGTCCAGAATTTTGTAGGCCTCTCCCCGGAAACCGTTTTATTCTGTTTTCCACAAAAGAAGAGGCACCCCGGGATAGCCGTGGTCCCGAAGCGCCCTGCGGAAAATATCCGCGGTTTACATGATGCTTTTGCGCGTCCACCTGTTCAGGCTCAACAGCCATACCAACGCCGCGGAGACAGCGGAGGCCAGACAGGCCATCAACGGAATTTTCACGGCGGAGGGCAGCCCTCCCAGCCCGATGAAGTTCACGAAGTCATAGGAGCACTGGACAAAGAAGAAGTGGCACAGATACACGCCGAAAGTAAGCGCCGCCACCTTGCTCAGCACTGGACCAGCCTTGATTCTGAGCCGGCTGACGACGGCAAAGATGGCAAAGGTCATCAGGAATACATTGATTCCGGAGAAATACCAGAGCACTTCCAGCTTGGAATACTGGCCGGGGAAGTGCTTCTGCGTTTCCAGAAAGCCGAAGAATGTAACGGCAAAACCAATCAAAAAGAGGGGAATAGTAATGGACAGCGTTTTTTTCCAGCTCCAGGCCAGCGGGTATTTGGTCAGGTAATGCGCCAGCACCATGTATCCCAGGAATCCGGAAAAGTTATAAAACATACCGTACGGATTCCAATCGCAAACACCCAGAATACCCATGTTGCCGTAATTGCCCTCATAACCCAGTGCCGGGGCAAGCATCTGGATGTAGGGGAGAGTCATGCTGAATATCCAGATACCCAGGAAGATTTTCACATCTTTCCTCCTGGCTTGCGTCAGCCATGCGCTCATGATGGGCATGAAGAGGTACAGGCCCACCAGCATGTATACATACCACAGGGGCGTGGTATCATAGTTGAAGTTGAAGAAGAAGGTATACAGCTTGCCGACGGTGGCGCTCCAGGTATAAGTGTCCATCACGATGTTGGGGCTGGCCGTTTGAACGCCTGCGGCAAAGTATCCGAAGTAGAGCAAGGGAAGCGCCAGTGACCAGACAATGAGCGGAACCAGCACCCTCTTGAGGCGCTTGGAGTAAAAAGCGCCCATTTCCAAGGTGACGGGAAAGAGCAACACTCCGGAGATCATTGCAAACAAAGGCACGCACGGCCGTACCAGACTTCCCCAGAAGACAGCGGACTTAAAGTTGAAGGAACCGTCAAAACTTCCAACGAACGGATCACAGCAATGGGCCAGGACAACGAGGAAACAGGCCAGGATACGCAGAAAATCCACCCAGGCGATGTGGCTGCCGCGGGAGTTCAATGATTGGTTGGTGTTCATGGTTACGTAGGAAAAAAAGCGCCGCGTCATCGCAAACGTTCCTGGTAATATACCCGTTTCCCGGAAACGTTCTATCATCAAATGGAGAAAAGAAACAAAAAGCACCCAATCCCTCCCTCCCGGCAACAGGGGAAAGCTCTTCGGGAAAGCCTGCGCTTCCTGCAGGCTTCCACGCCTCTTCCCCATAAGAATTCATGGAAACTTTTCCCGCACCACCGGAATTGTTCACCGTGATGCCTGGTGAAAGTTTTCTCATTCGGCGAAGTTCATATTTCATTCAACAGGATACTCCTCTTCCCTCCTTGCAAAGAAAAATTTTTTTCCTCCTTTCAGTGAAGAGCTATTCCGAAACGGAAGGGGAACACACTCAACACCCATGTTTTCCTTTTGGACCGGCAGGAGGATTTCCCTTCATTTTTATGGCTAAGATACCCGGAAGCCGGGATTCAGGCCTTCCCTACCCTTCACACGCTGTCTGTTTTAAAACTGCCTGGTGGCGGGATGAGATTGCCATAGCGGTGAACGGTTTCGGAAACAGACTGTTCCCGGAAATACCCCAGCAGTTCCAACCGTCCATTGGCAAGCACGGGACGGTCCAGTACTTCCACATCCCGGGCACGGGCGGCATTGGCCAGAGTCTCGGAAATATCTGTTCCACGCAGGAACCGTATGCCTGGAAGGGCTTCCGGCATCCGTCCGATCAATTCCGCTTCCGTTTCCACCGTCAGGGAAGCATAATAACCATGCATTTTCTGAATCCAGGGGCGGCTCGCCCCTATGCTCAGGTGCAGGAGTACCCCGCACAGTTTCGCCCCCAGCAGCAGAATGGCGACGTCATCGTCGGACATGTTTTCCACACGGGCCAGAATTCCCTTCACCGGGATATAGCGGAAGGTATTATTTTCTCCGTAAACACGGGAGGGATCATGATCCACGCCGAATTCCTCCATCCACCACTTGGCCTGGGAACCAGCTGCGGAACGGATGCGCTTGGCGCAGTCCGGCAGCTCGGAACACAGTTTTTCCACCAGTCCGGAGATACGTTCACCCGGCGTGCGCAGCTTTTGGGGCAGCGCCTTTTCCTCCCAACTTCCCAGCATGGTAAGGTAGTTGGGACCTCCGGCCTTGGCTCCAGGCCCCATGGAGGAATGGTTCCACCCGCCGAACGGCTGGCGGCGGACAATGGCGCCGGTGATGACACGGTTGATGTACGCGTTGCCCACCTGCACTTTAGTTTTCCACAAGGCAATTTCCCGTTCATCCAGGGACTGAAGGCCGCCGGTAAGGCCAAATTCGGAGTCGTTTTGGATGTCAATGGCTTCCTCCAGGTTTTCCGCACGGATGATTCCCAATACCGGACCGAAGCATTCCGTCTGATGGAACCAGCTTCCCGGTTTCACCCCCAACCGGATGCCGGGAGACCAGAGGCACGGGTTGTCTTCCGAAGGTTCCGGCTTGAGCAGCCATTCCTCTCCGGGTTCCAGCTGCGTCAGCGCACGGAGCAGATTCCCTTCCGGCTCCCTGATGAGCGGCGTCACCACGGAGTTGACCTCCCAGGACCCGCCTACCTTCAGGCTGGCGGCGGCATCCTTCAACTGACGCAAAAAGGCGGGATTGTCATAAACGGAAGCCTCCACAATAGCCACGCTGGCGGCGGAACACTTCTGTCCGGAATGACCGAAAGCGCTTTTCACCAAATCCTTTACAGCCTGGTCCGGATCAGCCGTAGCAGTGATGATCATGGCATCCTTTCCGCTGGTCTCAGCCAGAACATGCAGGTCAGGCCGCAGTTCGCGCAGCATTTTTCCGGTGCGGTAGGATCCCGTCATGATCACGCCGTTCAATCGGGGATCCATCAAAAACTTGAGGGAAATTTCATTGCGCGGCATCGGCACGAATTGAAGGACGTTTTTAGGCACACCGGCACGCCAGAACGCCTGGACAATCTGCCAAGCCGTATAAACGGCCAGTTCGGACGGTTTGAACACCACGGCATTTCCCGCCATCAGAGCGGCAGCTACACCGCCCGTCGGAATGGCGAAGGGGAAATTCCAGGGAGACATCACGCAAATGGTACCCAGCGGGGACATTTCCACGCCGTCGTTCATTCCGTCGCGGTCCAGGCCTTCCGCGTAATAGCGGCAGAAGTCTATGGCCTCGCTCACCTCTACATCAGCCTCCGTGGGAGCTTTCCCGGCATCCCTCACCATGGCAGCAATGGCTTCCCCCCTGATTCTGGACAGCTCCTGCGCCGCCCGGTGCAGGATTTCAGCGCGTTCGCCAATGCTTTTGGACGCCCAGGAGGAGCGTGCCCTGTCTGCCGTGACCAAGGCATGTTCAACCTGGTCAAAATCCGCATAAGCAAATTTATAGGAAACTTCATTATGGCGGGACGGATCGCGCCCCACGCCCCATAGATTAGTCGTAATTTCCTCACCATCTATAACCAGAGGGATTTCCTCGCCGGATTTTTCCTTCTCCGCGGCAATCAGCCCGTTGATCCATTCCGCATTCTGCCGCAGGGACCAGTCCGTATCCCGCTCGTTGGCAAAGGCGTCCCGGTAATGCGAGGGCTGGATGGGATCCGCAGCGCGGTTCTGCGTGCGGTTGGGGCCGTACTTCACCTCATCCTTTTCCTGACAGGCCTTCAAAAACCTCTTTTTCTGGACCTCCCAGCTCCGGGACCCCGGTGTCATGCCGAAGAGATCATGCAGGAAGTTCTCCTCACTGGTATTTTCATCCAGTCTCCGAACCAGGTAGGCAATAGCGCTGTGAAAATCTTCCTTCAAAACCACAGGGGCATAAAGGAGCAGACCGTCCGCCGCCTGGCGGATGACCCGCGCCTGATGGTTCGCCATCCCTTCCAGCATTTCGAATTCCACCTGGTCACGCACGCCTTCCCGCTCACGCAGCAGCATGGCATAACACAAATCAAACAGGTTGTGGGAAGCCACGCCGAACTGCACATATCTGGCATTATCCGGCATGCAGCCGTAATGGAGCATTCTCTTGTAATTGGCATCCACCTGGGCTTTCGTGCCATACGGGGCCTGCGCCCAGCCATGCATGGAGGCCTCCACCTTCTCCATCGCCAGATTGGCGCCTTTCACCAGGCGTATTTTGATGCGCGCCCCCCCCTGCTCCACGCGTTCCTTCGCCCAGGCGCACAGCTTCATCTGCTCCTCCCAGGAATCCGGCAAATAGGCCTGGAGCACAATCCCCGCCTCCAGCTGCATGAATTCATCCTCCATCAACGTACGTTTGAACGCTTCCGCCGTCAGATGAAGATCACGGTATTCCTCCATATCCAGATTCACGAACTTGGGCTTTCTGGAACCGTCCGGCAACGTTACCGCATTGGTAATGGCCGCCCGGTACAGGATGCGCAGGCGCTCCTGAATCAATTTGACGGTTTCTTCAAAGGCTACCAGATGAATCTGGCTGAAAATGGCTGAAATCTTGACGGAAATATAGTCACAGTCCTTGTCTGTCAGCCGGTCCACGACCTGCTGAAGACGGTGGTGCGCCTCGCTTTCACCCAGAATGGCCTCTCCCAGCTGGTTGATATTCATCCGGATGCCGCCCTTGCGCCTGCGGCGCAGGTGGGGGCGCAGTTTTCCATCCTCGGCAGGAAGAATTACATTGGAGCTCTCCTGTCTCAACTGGCTGGTAATCATGGGCATGACTACACCCGGAAATTGAGCGGAAAATCTCCCCCCCATTTTCATGGCGAAACGGTCCGCCGCAGACAAATAACGGGGAACGCCATATCCGTCCAAAAGGTAGCGGAACAACTCAGCACCCCGCGCCGGAGAAGAAGGACGGAACACACGATCCGCCAGTGCCAGCGTAAACGCCTTGCCCGCCGGATCATTCATCATGCGCTCCATTTGCTGCGCCTGCCTCTTCTCTTTCCCTCTCATCCCGGCATTCGACTGCTTTAAAATGGACTCCGCCAGTTCCACAGCCTTGGCGGCCAGTTGCTGGTCAGTCCATTGGCCTCGGCGAGCCTCCGCCATCATGTCCGGGATGGATGAATCTGTCATAACGGTTCGAAGACTAGCCCCGGGCAGGGGCAAAATCAAGCCAATTTGCCCGGGCCTTCCTGTGGAAAGGGGAATCACGGAGGAAAACGCATCCCTTGATTCCGTGACGGAAGCAGGGGGGCCTTCCTGTCCATTTCCGGCAACTCAGGAAAGGACACATTAATCATACCGCGCAGCCGCCAGACGAGCTCTTCTCAGCTCTTCCCTGAGCTGGTGCGCCCGTCTGCCGCAAACGCTGGAACGGTTCATGTCCCGGACCTCTTCCAAAACCGCAACCGCCTGGTTGAAGGCATCCTCGCTTTCCGGAGTGTGGGCTTCCCGGTACAGAACCTCTTCCAGCCGCACCCAGAGGGGATGCACCATGGAGAGCAGAATTAACTGGCGCTCCTCCACGGATAACGAGGGGTCATCCGCGCAGGCACGCCACGCTTCCAGGCATGTTCGTATGGAAGAAGCTTTGCAAGCCCGGAAAGACTCGCCAAGCAATTCGGCCGTTTTCCTGTTTTTCTCCAGACGAAAGGCCGCCTCCCGGGCGTTAAGAAAAGCCGGAACCGTACAGTCCAATTTTTCCAGACGCTTCATGGTGCCAGGATAATCCCGAAACCAGGCCTCCGGAGGCACCTGTTCCAGTTCCCGGCAAATGGCGGAGGCTTCTGCCGCAGGATCCCCGCCCTTCGGAATATCATTCACCCGCGTCACCGGCCGCACGCGCTGCGCTTTTTCCGCAAGCAGGGACACTCTTTCCCGCAGAGAAGCTGCAGAGGCCCCTCCTTCCACCAGGTCGAACACACGTCCTTTGGAGTCAAGAAAAACCACGGAAGGCAGCATGCGCACACCATGCATCGCCGCACGGGACAGGCTGCCGTCTTCTTCCCAATCCTTCACGGAGGGATGTCTGGGAACCGTGACAAACTGCACGTCACGCACATATTCATCCAGCGCGCGGCGTTCTTCCGTGCCCGGCTGGAGCGCTTTCAACCAACGGGCTTCCGCTGAACCGGGTTCCTCTGAACCGTACACAACCAGAACAGGGGATGGAAGGGAGGGAGCCGCAGAACAGGAGACGGAAAGGGCATCCATTTCCGCACGTCCCGGAAACGCCAGAGCCAAAAATGCAATGACCGCTAAAGTCCTCATGAATAAACTGCCATCCATCAGCCCTTTCTGATGGTAATGCGCTTGTAACGGCTGTCCCCTTCTTCGGACTCCGTCACAATTCCTTCCA
>Ga0224751_1004_pt3 | contig 13491 bp, 6 predicted proteins | sample LIM_F_Vancomycin_FD_182073 | JGI IMG/M metagenome (GOLD analysis project Ga0224751, IMG submission 182073) | Enriched cells from gastrointestinal tract of the lab mouse from Pacific Northwest National Laboratory (PNNL), Richland, Washington... | ecosystem: Host-associated > Mammals > Digestive...
TCTGGTAGAAAACCGCCCAATTGCTTTTTCTATGAAAAAACTAGCCTATGTTGCTGGACTCTTCGCTCTCACATGTTCCCCTTTGCTTGCCGCCCTTTATGAGGGACTGGAGGTGGGGATGGACAAGGACCAGGTGCTGAAAACCCTGAGGCGGAGCAAGCAGCTTGAAGGGCCGCCCACGGACGCCCTCCTTTCACGCACCGGGCTCAACGGCGTGTTTAAAACCAGGCAGTCCATAGGCGGCCAGACTTTTTCCCTGAACTTTGACTATGACCCCTCCGGCGGCTTGAGGGCCGTTGTCCTCTACTCCCGGAGCAAATACCGTGGTTCCGAATATGAGACCAGGCTGAAATCCGCCTATAAGGCTCTTCTGGTGGGCCTGACGGAACAATTCGGGGAACCGGCGAACATGCCGGAGTGGGTGGCTAGGGAATCCCTTCAGGAAGGCCGCATTCAGTACATGCACATGTGGAAGGTCTCTCCCGGCGTTTTTCTGATGTCTGGCCTGGGCAACATGGGAGCCATGGAGGGTTACTTCCCCCTTTTCCGTTTTTCCGGTCCGTCCGGCATGCCTCCCAAGTCCAAAAGGGACAGGGAGGAACTGAAAAGGGAATGGGCGGCTATTCCGGAATTCCCAAGCTTGAAGGAGGCGGAACTCCATATTTCCGACGCCGTGCGCGCCATGGGTTCCAAAAAATATAAAGATGCCTTTGAATGCTTCCAGCAGGCGGCGGAGCTGGGCTGCCCCCGTGGCTACTGGGGCATGGCGTTCCTGTATGACCAGGGCAAATACGGCGTGAAGAGGGATAAGAAAAAAGCGGAGGAAATGCACCGCAAGGCCGGAGCCGCCGGCTATGCCCCTTCCGCTTCCAGATTCGGAGCCGCGTGGCCGGACGCGGCGCGGGTTCTGGGCCTTACCGCTGCGGAAGCCAGGGAACAGTCCCGCACGCGCCGCCGGGCGGCTGCGGAAGGCTATGCCTCGGAGCAATACAACCTGGGCGTGATGTATCAGACCGGTTTCGGCCTGCCCAAGGACATGGCCAAAGCCCGGGAATGGTTCCAGAAAGCGGCGGACCAGGGCGACGTGCAGGCCAAAAGCATCCTGAAAAAACTCCGGTAACCCTTTTTCCAATCCATGACCATCATGAGCTTATACGCAAAACAACTCGTTCGCTACCCTGAACTGGGCATTTCCCTTGATTTTTCAAAACTTCCGCTGGACGACGCATTCCTGTCTTCCATGCAGGGACGGATAGACAGGGCGTTTGCCGACATGAAGGCGCTGGAATCCGGCGCCATCGCCAATCCGGATGAAAAACGCATGGTGGGGCACTACTGGCTGCGCAACTCCTCCCTGGCTCCCACGCCGGAATTGAAAGCCGCCATTGACGGCCCCCTGGCGGACGTCAAAGCCTTCGGACGGGACGTTCTGGACGGCAAAATAACGCCTCCCCGCGCGGAACAATATTCCGCCGCCCTCGTCATCGGCATCGGCGGTTCCGCTCTTGGCCCGGAGCTGGTGGCGGATGCCATTCCGGCGGCAGGGCTGGACATGTTCTTTCTGGACAACACGGATCCGGACGGCATGTACCGGGTGCTGGAATCCCTCCCTCTGGAAGAAACGCTTGTCATTGTCATTTCCAAATCCGGCGGCACGCCGGAAACCCGCAACGGCATGCTGGTGGCCCAGGACTTCTTCAGGAAGAACGGGCTGGAATTCGCACCCCAGGCGGTCGCCGTCACGGGAACGGGTTCCCGGCTGGACAAAACGGCTGAGGCGGAAGGCTGGCTCAGGCGTTTCCCGATGGAAGACTGGGTGGGCGGCCGCACCTCCGTCATGTCCGTGGTAGGGCTGGTTCCCGCCGTGCTTCAGGGCGTGAACGTGGATGATCTGCTGGAAGGCGCGCGCCTGATGGACGAAAAGACCCGCCGGGACTGCGTGAAATGCAACGCCTCCATGAAACTGGCGCTGGCCTGGTACAAGGCCACCGGCGGCAAGGGGGAAAAGGATATGGTGGTTCTCCCTTATAAGGATGCCCTGGTGCTCTTCTCCAAATACCTCCAGCAGCTCATTATGGAATCCCTCGGCAAGCGGCTGGACCTGGAGGGCAACGAAGTCTGCCAGGGCATTTCCGTGTACGGCAACAAGGGCTCCACGGACCAGCATGCCTATGTGCAGCAGCTCCGTGACGGCGTGAACAACTTCTTCGCCACCTTCATTGAAGTGCGCGAATGTTCCGCGGATGCGGTGGAAGTGGAAGCGGGCGCCACCTGCGGAGACTTCCTCCAGGGCTTCCTGCGCGGCACCCGCCAGGCTCTGGCGGAATCCGGCCGTTCCTCCATCACCATTTCCATCCCGGAGGTGAACGCCAAAACGCTTGGCATGCTGATTGCTCTGTTTGAGCGCGCCGTCTCCTTCTATGCTTCCCTGGTCAACATCAACGCCTACCACCAGCCCGGCGTGGAAGCCGGCAAAAAAGCGGCGGGTTCCTTCCTGGCCCTGCTGGGCAGGGTAAGGGGGGCTCTGGGAACCGCCCCGGAAACCGCCGCCCAGATGGCTGCCCGGCTGGATGCGGACCAGGAAGCCGTGTACCATTGCCTCGTGCATATAGCTTCCGGTGATTCCTCCGTCAAGTGGGTTCAGGCTGACTGTGCGGATGAAGACACCTTCTGCAAGGCATAAAAAACAGGGCATATTATTTCCGGCGGACGCTTATCCGGTTGATAAGCGTCCGTTTTTCTTTTCCGGACAGCCATGAAAAGAAACTCGCTGCGCTTTTCTTTCCAGGTAATTTCGGGGCCGCCGGAAAACAGGAAGCGGCGTTGCCCGGAGGAAGAGCGGTTCCGGACGGGACAGGCTGGAAAAGCAGGGTTTTGGCATGCATTCTTTTCCCCAAAAACTCTGAAAAATATTTTTGTTTTCCGTACAATTTCGAATTGACAAAGCAAGGAGCCGAAGGCATCCTTATTCGACCCTAACTCGCTATTGGGTCTTTTGTTGGCTCCTTTGGTCGATGTTTGGGCAGAATCATTAATTCGACTACAATAATCGATATGTCCACCAATTCCTGCGCGTGCAGCGCATCTACTGACAAATTCGTCTATTCTTTCGGCGGAGGGTCCGCCGACGGCAATGGCAGCATGAAAAATCTTTTGGGCGGCAAGGGCGCCAACCTTGCGGAAATGGCCCGCATCGGCCTTCCTGTCCCTCCCGGATTCACCATCACTACGGAGGTTTGCACTTACTACTACGATCACGGCTGCACTTATCCCGCCCAGCTTGACGCGCAGGTCAAGGAAGGCATTGCCAAAATGGAACAGATCCTGGGACGCAAGTTCGGCGATACGGAAGCTATGCCCCTGCTGGTGGCCGTGCGTTCCGGCGCCCGTGAATCCATGCCCGGCATGATGGACACGATTTTGAACCTTGGCCTGAATGAAAAATCCGTGGAAGCCATGGTGAAGGCTACGAACAACCCCCGCTTCGCCTGGGACTGCTACCGCCGCTTCGTGCAGATGTACGGCGACGTGGTGCTGGGTGTGCAGAAAACCCCGGATGAAGACCACGAACCCTTTGAAACCGCCATCGCCGCCATCAAGAAAGAACGCTTCGGCAGCGAGGACGTGGAAGACACCAAGCTCTCCGCCGATGACCTGAAGGAACTTGTCTCCCGCTTCAAGGCCCTGGTGCTGGAACGCACCGGCCATGAATTCCCGGAATGCCCCTGGGAACAGCTTCAGGGAGCCATTGGCGCCGTGTTCGGTTCCTGGAACAATGACCGCGCCATCGTGTACCGCCAGAAATACGGCATTCCGTCCGAATGGGGCACCGCTGTCAACGTGCAGGCCATGGTCTTCGGCAACACGGGTGAGGAATCCGGTTCCGGCGTGGCGTTCACCCGCAACCCCGCCTCCGGCGAAAACGAATTCTATGGCGAATTCCTGATGAACGCCCAGGGTGAAGACGTCGTGGCCGGCGTGCGTACGCCCGCCCCCGTTGCTGCCCTTCATGAAGTGATGCCCGCCGCCTTCAATGAACTGGTGCGCATTCGCGAAGTGCTGGAAAACCACTTCCATGACATGCAGGACTTTGAATTCACCATTCAGGACCGCACCGTTTACATGCTCCAGACCCGCAACGGAAAGCGCACCGGCGTGGCCGCTTTCCGCATTGCCTGTGAAATGGTGGAACAGGGCCTGATTGACTGGAAAACCGCCGTGCGCCGCATTCCTGCGGACCAGGTGGACCAGCTGCTGACCCCCATCTTTGACCGTGAAGCCATCAAGAGTGCCAGGGTTCTGACCCGCGGTCTTCCCGCCGGGCCCGGCGCCGCCACCGGACGCATCTACCTGAACGCGGAACGCTGTGTGGAAGCTGCGGACAGAGGTGAAAAGGTTCTGCTGGTCCGTCTGGAAACCTCTCCGGAAGACCTGCGCGGCATGATTGCCGCTGAAGGCATCCTGACCGCCCGCGGCGGCGTTTCCTCCCATGCCGCCCTCGTTGCCCGCCAGATGGGCAAAGTCTGCGTTTGCGGCGCGGATGAAATCATTGTGGACTACAACAACCGCACCGTTTCCGTTGGCGACGTAACCATCAGCGAAGGTGACTACCTCTCCATTGACGGAACGAGCGGCCTGGTATACGCCGGCAAGGTGGAAACTTCCCCCTCTGAAATCATCCAGGTCCTGATTTCCAAGACCATGAAGCCGGAAGACAGCCGCACCTACCAGAACTTCGCCAAGCTCATGCAGTGGTGCGACGACTGCACCAAAATGAAAGTGCGCACCAATGCGGACTCTCCCAAGCAGACGGAAACCGCCATCGCCTTCGGCGCAACCGGCATCGGCCTCTGCCGCACGGAACACATGTTCTTTGAAGGGGACCGGATCGACTTCGTCCGTGAAATGATCCTCTCCACCAAGAAGAGCGACCGCGTAGCCGCCGTTTCCAAGCTCCTTCCCTACCAGAAGGGGGACTTCAAGGGCATCTTCAAGGCGCTCAAGGGCCTGCCGGGCACCATCCGCCTTCTGGACCCGCCCCTGCACGAATTCCTTCCCCAGACGAAGGAACAGCAGCTTGACCTGGCCCAGAAAATCGGCATGCCTGTGGAAGTTATCATGCGCCGCGTGTCCGAACTCCATGAGTTCAACCCGATGCTCGGCCACCGCGGCTGCCGTCTCGGCATCGCCTATCCGGAAATCACGGAAATGCAGGCCCGCGCCATCTTTGAAGCCGCTGTGGAAGTCTCCCAGGAAGAAGGATTTGCCGTGGTGCCTGAAATCATGGTTCCTCTGGTGGCCTTCAAGAAGGAACTGGACATCCAGAAAGCCATCATTGACAAGGTGGCCCAGCAGGTATTTGAGGAAAAAGGTGTCAAAGTGGACTACCTCGTCGGCACCATGATTGAAATCCCGCGCGCTGCCGTCACGGCTGACGAAATCGCGGAAACCGCCCAGTTCTTCTCCTTCGGCACCAATGACCTGACCCAGACGGGCCTGGGCATGAGCCGCGACGACTCCGGCTCCTTCCTGCCGCAGTACCAGGAACTGGAAATCATCAAGAAGAACGTCTTCGCTTCCATTGACCAGAACGGCGTCGGCAAGCTGATGAAGATTGCCGTGGAACTCGGCCGCTCCACCCGCCCGGACATCAAACTGGGCATCTGCGGCGAACACGGCGGCGACCCCGCTTCCGTCAAGTTCTGCAACACGCTGGGCCTGACTTATGTGAGCTGCTCGCCCTACCGCGTCCCGACCGCCCGTCTGGCCGCGGCCCAGGCTGCTCTGGAACAGGAATAAACCTTTTTGTTAAGGGTTAATAAACAGCCCGTGGTTCTTCGGAACCACGGGCTTTTTTAGCGGATGGAACGGTCTTGTCAGATATGGCTTGAACCTTGCGGGCCAAACTGCTCCATGCGTTTGGTTTGGGCATGTTTGACGGCTTCCGCCTTGCTGCAAAAAATCATGTTAATGGCATCATGGGCCGAAGCTCTCCTGGCGGAAGAGGAAGTGCATCTTTCCCAAAATACTCCGCAGTCTTTCCCGGAGTGCCGTTGATGTCGATTCCGGAGTTTTTTATGCCGGAGCCATGCTTCCTGAACGTTTGGTCGTAAGGGGTGGCATGGGGGGCAAGTATTGATGGCAAAGCCCGAAGAAAAATCATCAGCAGGTTATGAAATCCGGTGCGCTGTCGGATCTCCCATAATTGGGAATCAATCTCATGACCGTTTACACCGGACAGTAAAATATAGTTTATTGTTCCTCCAGCGCCCTCTTCAGAAGCTTCCGGTATTCCTTGGCCGGCACTTCATAGGTTCCGAATTTCAGCAGATGCGGCGTAGTCCACTGGGTATCCAGAAAAAGGAACCGATGCGCCCGTAGGTATTGCACCAGAGCCACCAGGGCGATCTTGCTGGCGTCCGTTTTCCGGTGGAACATGCTTTCCCCGAAAAAAGCCTTCCCCAGGGCTACTCCGTACAGTCCTCCCTGCAGCCCTTCCTCGTCCCAGCATTCCATACTGTGGGCGAAGCCCATCTCGTGAAGCTTGCCGTATGCTTCTTCAATCTGTCCGTCTATCCATTGTTCTTCCGGCTGGTCCGTCCGGGCGCAGGCATGGACCACCTCCGGAAAAGCGGTATCCATCCGGAGTTCAAAGGGTTTTTTATTCAAAGCCCGTTTGAGGCCGTGGGGGATGTGGAAGCGGTCGTCCAGCGGAATCAGGGCGCGCGGGTCCGGTTCGTAAAAGGAGATTTCTCCCGTTTCCGGGTCCGCCATGGGAAAACACCCCTGGCAATAGGCGGAGAGGACAAGTTCCGGCGTCAATCTGTCATTCATCTGATATGGTCCAGCAGTTTGCCGAGGGTGGGGGAGTTCAGTGCCTTGCGGTCCGGTGAGGCCATGGGCAGCCCGTGGATTTTGTCCAACGGCACGAATTCCTCTCCTTCCCTGAGGAGAGGCGTATCCGTCACATGGTGGATGTAGCGGGTCACCCTGTAGCGGGTAATGCTGTAGGTTTGTTTCAGGACATGGGGCAGGGAAAGGGTGTGCTCGTCCTCCCTCTGGGGGAAGCGGTACATGCCGGCATGGCGCTTGCCTTCCGGGCATTTGGCCAGCAGGACGGATTTGCCGCGGATGTAAAGAATATCGTGGTGTTCCACCCGGGTGACTTGAGGCTTGGGATTTTTGACGGGAAGCGTTTCCGGCCGTTCCGCAGAGCAGAAGGGGCGCACGGGGCACAGCAGGCAGTCCGGAGAACTGATGCTGCAGCAGGTTTGCCCAAGTTCCATGATGGCTGAATTGAATTCACGGGCATGTTCCGGATCCACCAGGCTTTCCGCGCGGCTCCACAGGTATTTCTGGCCTTCCGTGGAATCCACGGGAACGGAATAATTGTCAATGCGGGCCAGGACGCGCGCGACATTGGCGTCTACGATGGGAGCCGCCTTGTTGAAGGCGAAGGAGAGGAGCGCTCCCGACGTGTAGGGGCCGATGCCCGGCAGGCGTTTCAGCCCTTCCGCATTGTCCGGGAACCGCCCTCCGAATTCGTTGACGATTTCCCTGGCGATGGCCTGGAGGGAACGCACGCGGCGGTAATAGCCCAACCCTTCCCAGGAGCGCAGGGCCGTCTGTTCGTCCACGGCAGCCAGATGCGCCGGAGTGGGGAACTGGCGCATCCATCTGTCATATCTTCCCAAAACGGTGGGAATGGTAGTCTGCTGCAGCATCAGCTCGGAAACAAGGATGTGCCACGGATCCGTTGTCCGCCGCCACGGGTAATCCCTCCCTTCGCGCCTGAACCATTCTACCAGCGCGTTCCGGAAAGCATGGATGTTAAAATGGGGGGTGCCGTCAGTCATGCTTTTGTTCAAGAGCCTGGCGCATGGCGGAAATATCCGGCTTGATGCCGAACCAGCGTTCAAAGGAAAGGGCCCCCTGGTGAACCAGCATGGAAAGGCCGTTGGAAACTCTGGCGCCCTGAAAGCGGGCTTCCATCTGGAAGGCATCGTCATGCGTCTGTAAATCATAAACCAGATGGTGGGCGGAAAGCAGTGCAGGGGGGACGGGGGAAGGGTCCGTAGGCTTCAGGCCGAGGGAGGTGGCGTTGACGATCAGGTCCGCTTCCTCCACGGCGGCATTGAAACGGGGCGTATTGTTCTGGTGGGCCGCCAGGCGGTCGGAGGCCCCTTCCAGCCTGTGTTCGTCAATGAAAAAGGAACTCAGCCTGTTTTTAAGCTCCTGAAGCTTTTCTTCCGATCTTCCGGCCAGCGTCAGCCGTTCGCAACGCTGCATGGCGCAGGTGTAGGCCAGGGCAAGCCCGGCCCCGCCGCAGGAGCCCAGAAGGGCCACTTTCAAATCGCGCAAATCCACGGAAAATTCCTCCCGGATGGCGCGGGCGAACCCCGGGCCGTCCGTATTGAATCCGGAGACGGAACCGTCCTGTTGGAAAACAAGAGTATTGACGGAGCCGGTAGCGCGGGAAAGGGCGTCTGTGTCACTGCACAGGGAACAGGCCGCCTGCTTGTGGGGAACCGTAACGTTGGCCCCCGTGAATCCCCTTTTCCTGAGGAGCCGCACCACCTCCCCGAATTCTTCCGGAGCGGCCTGGATGCGGATATACCGGGCGCGAATGCCCGCCGCATCCAGCGCGGCCTGCTGCATGGCGGGGGATTTGGAATGGGCAATGGGAAAACCGATTACGGCCAGTCTGGCGGGAACGGTTTCCCCGGCATCAAACGGATGTTCTTCATCCAGAAGATCGGCCAGGGTATAGTAGGGTTTCATGGAAAATGTGGGAACGGCTTCAGGCGTACGCGCCGGACTATGAATGAAATGCTGCCGGATTTCAAGGCAAACGCCTATCATTCCTTTTCCCGCGCGGCGGTTTCCGTTCGCTTCTTTCCGGAAAGTTCATGCCGGGAGGGGGCCGGAAAACCGTCTTTCCCGGAAAGAATGCCTTCTCCGTAAATTCACCAGGCGGAACCCGGCGGCTGCCGGGTTCCGCCTGGAAAGAGCGGGTATGGAATGATCTGGTTACCGTTTATTCCCCGCAGCCGCCGTCCTTGTATCCGCAGGAGCGGCAGGATTTGCATTTGCCGTCCTGGACATAGGCCAGGGAGTGGCACTGCGGGCAGAGGGAGGCGCCGTTGAGCATCGTTCCTTCCGGAACCTTTCCGGCGGGAATTTCCGGCAGGGCCGAAGTAGCGGGATGCGCCGGAGCGGTGATGATGCGGGGGGGCAGCACGCTTACCGTCGTATCCGGAGCCTGGCCCGGAAGGCTGACGCTGGGGATGGAGAAGACGTCCCGCAGGCGGTAGCCGTTGCTTTCCGGGAAAAGCCACGCCAGAATCTTGGCAATCAAATCCACCACGGAAGCGCAGGAGCGGATTTCCGTGCAGGTGTCCGCCTCCGTGTCGTCCCCCACGCGGCAGAACCCGGAGGGCTCGAAGGAGTAATTGCGGAAACCCTTGACCACTTCCTTGAGAGGCACGCCGAACTGAAGGGCGGTGGAGAGGAGCTTGCAGTAAGCTTCAAACATGCCGGAGGCGAAGGAGCCGACTTGTCCCAGGCGTCCGAAAACTTCCCCGCAGGTGCCGTCCGCATAGACGCCTACCGTCAGGTAGCCCGTCAGCTGGCCGCCTACGGAGAATTTTACGGTCTGGCCCAGACGGCGGCCGGGCAGCTTGCGCTGGCGCGGCTTGGATGCCTCCGCGATGATTTCGTCAATGGCGTCCGATCCGGCATTCACCAGCTGTTCCCAGACGTGGTTGGCCTTGAACATGCGCGTTTCCGGGGTATCCACCACGTAAACGGCATTCGCCTTGGAGCCGGCGCGGAAGATGGCGATGCACTTCACGCCCAGCTCGTGGGACATGATGAGGGAATCGTAAATATCCTGCACGCTGGCGGAGACGGGCATGTTGACCGTCTTGGAGCACGCGCCGGAGATGAAGGGCTGGAGGGCGCCCAGCATCAGCACATGGCCGGCGGGGGAAATGGCACGGATGCCGTTGCCGTTGGTGGCGGCGCAGTCAAAGACCGGCAGGTCCTTTTTATTCAGCCACGGTATGGATTCAATATGGGCGGCTCCGTTGACTACGGCGAGTTCATCCGCCGTCAGCACGGCCATGTTGGCCGGGTTGCTGATATAAGCCACTTTTTCCTGAATTTCACTGCGGGATTCCGTGCCGGAGAGCAGGCGGCGCCACGCGAGGCGCACGGGGCCGGCCTGGTCATTGCAGGGGTCCACAATGAGCTGGTTCACGACGTAATCCATATTCCCCTGGAACGCGGAAATCAGGCCGTCCAGGCCCGCCACTTCCAGAGCGGCTTCATTGACGAAGTCTTCCGGATAACCCAGGGAGCGGAGGCCTTCCAGGGCCAGGCGGTTGAACATCTTCAGGGAGCCTCCGCCCGCCAGCTGCTTCCATTTCACCAGCGTGTAATCCGGCTCAATGGAAGTGGTGCCTTCATCATAGCAGCCCAGCGGGGCGGAAATGGTGCCCGTGGGTGCCATCACGGAAACAAACGCGTTGCGGTGCGCCGTGGCCTTGATCACCTTCGCCCACATGTCGGAAGCGGCTTCCGCCAGCTTGGCCGCAGGGGCGATGCGCTCCCTGTTCATCATGGTGGGGGCCTTGAAGCTCTTGAGGTAGGCATGCAGGGCATAGGAGGCGGTGAGCCCCTGCGCTTCCGGCAGGATCCCTCCGGCATTGGCGATGATGTTCTCAATCAGGTCGTCCAGCGTCTTGGAGTCCTTCTGGGAGGGCAGGGCGCTTGCCAGTTTCTGGGCTGCGTTGTGCAGGCGCAGCACGGCGAGCAGGTCTTTCTTGCTGGCGGGGTATTCCACGTAGGAACCCAGTTCCGCGCCCATTTCCGCGGAGGCCGTCCAGCAGGCCGCCGTCAGGGCGCTGCAAAGCTGGGAGGCAATCCAGCGGCCTTCGTCGGAATCGTAAGGCACGCCCAGGGCCATCAGGGAGCCGCCCACGTTGGCGAAGCCGATGCCCGTGGTGCGGTACTTGTAGGTGCCCTCCGCGATTTCTTCAATCGGGAAGCCGCCGCGTTCCACATTCAGGTCCGCGCAGACCATGGCCAGGCGGGCGGCGTGGGTCAGGGCGTCCGCATCAAAAACGGGCTTGCCGTCCTCTCCCTTGATCAGGAATCGATAGGCGTTGAAGGAGGAAAGGTTGCAGCTCGTATTGTTCAGGAAGACGTATTCCGAGCAGGGATTGGACGTAGTGATGGTGCCGATGGATTTGACGGGATTCCACAGGTTGATCACGTCGTTATTGTGCACGCCGGGTTCCCCGTTGTCCCAGATGGACTGGGCCATGGCTTCCAGAAGTTCCTGGGCGCGGAACGTCTGTTCGATGTGGGCCGGATTCGTGACCCAGCGCGTGTAGGTATTGCCGTTATTGGCGAGCGCCTGCCAGAAATCCCCCTTCAGGGAAACGGAATGGTTCGCGTTCTGGTGGGAAAGCGTTTCCCCGTACAGCAGGGCGTCCATGTGCGGGTCAAAACTGTTCCGGGTGGCCAGGGGAAGGGAAAGAATGACGCGGGCGGCGGCCTTTTCCGCCGGAGTGCCGGCAACCAGCTTGGTCTCCGCAATCTGCTTGAGCTCCACATGCACGTTGTGTTCGCGCAGGATAACCTTGGCGATGTCTTCCTGGCGGTTTTTCGTATTGATGAATTCGAAAATATCCGGGTGGTCGCTGAACATCAGGACCATGCGTGCGGCGCGGCGCGTCTTGCCTCCGGATTTGATGGCTCCGGCCATGCGGTCCCAGCCGCGGTCGAAAGAGATGGGGCCGGAGGAGCGGCCCTTGCCGCTGATGGGCTCCTTGGAGGACCGGAGGGTGGACAGGTTGATGCCTACTCCGGAACCGGACGCGAAAATACGGCCTTCCGTCGTCAGGTGGTCCAGAATATCCTCCATGCTGTCTCCCACTTCCGTCAGGAAGCAGGCGGAACACTGGGGGTATTCATACGTAGACTGGACCATGAAGGTTTTCAGATTGTTCTTGGTCCCTTTGGTATGGTAGGCCTTGTTGCCGTGGCCTGTATAGTTTTCCCTAAGGTCCGGGCGTCCCCAGCGCCACTGCTCCCAGTGGCCGATGTTGAACCAGACGGGGGAGTTGGGCGCCCATATCTGCTGCACCAGCATGGCCTTGATTTCCTCATTGAAAATTTCCGCGTCCTCCAGCGTGGCGAAGTAGCCTTCCTCCCATCCCCATACGGTATAGGTATTGGAAATGCGGTCGTAGATATTGCGGAAGCTGTCTTCATATTCCAGGGAGCCGGGTTCACTGCCGAAAAGGTACTTGTCCGCCGTGATTTTGACGGCGTTGTCATCCCAGTGGGCCGGAGCTTCCAGACCCAGGCGCTCGTAAATGGTCTTGCCGGTTTTCCAATCCATAATGCGGACGTCGCGGCGTGTCCAGTCCACTTCATCATAGGGGTGGACTTCATTGTGTGAAAATCTTCTGGTGAATTTCAAACCGCCCAGCAGGTCTTTCCTCTGGGGGAGGATGATTTCCTGGCCTGTACGCAGTTTGAGTATGGTTTGCGAGTTGTCTGTGATCATTGGATTGCGAAGTAGAAAGGTTTGGGAATAATCCCGTAGGCTTTTGCGCTTCGTCATGGGGCGGCGGCGCGTAGCGTGTGCATTATCTACTGAAAAATAATCCTGATGAAAAGGAAATATTGTACAGTATTTTTTTATATACACTATATATTGTATTATTTGTTCTGTTTTCTAGAAAAAATTCTCCTGTCTTGCGTGATTTTTTCTGTCTTCCGCATGCTTCTTTTTTGTTTGGCGAAGGGGGGGCGGCTGGGCGTTTTGGCTCTCCCCCGGAAACGGGCTTTTCATGAAAAACCCTGGTAATAAGAGTACGTTAACGGCGCCTGGAAAGCGGAAGAACACGGTCTTTCTGCAAATATGCAACAATGGATGTCGATTGTTGTTAATGAGTTAATTATGCTGGTTTGTGGCGGAAAAGGCCCTCCGATGCCCCTCAGTTGGTTTTTACCTGTCATGTGCCATGGGCCATCTTTCCGCTTCTCCGGCAGAGAGACGTCCAGGCGGAACCCCGGAACCCGCTTCCAAGGGCATGAAGCGACCAATTCCGGAGTTTGGAACGAATCGCATGCTTCTTTTTTGTTTGGCGAAGGGGGGGCGGCTGGGCGTTTTGGCTCTCCCCCGGAAACGGGCTTTTCATGAAAAACCCTGGTAATAAGAGTACGTTAACGGCGCCTGGAAAGCGGAAGAACACGGTCTTTCTGCAAATATGCAACAATGGATGTCGATTGTTGTTAATGAGTTAATTATGCTGGTTTGTGGCGGAAAAGGCCCTCCGATGCCCCTCAGTTGGTTTTTACCTGTCATGTGCCATGGGCCATCTTTCCGCTTCTCCGGCAGAGAGACGTCCAGGCGGAACCCCGGAACCCGCTTCCAAGGGCATGAAGCGACCAATTCCGGAGTTTGGAACGAAT